>Ga0310811_10000592_pt1 | contig 46522 bp, 44 predicted proteins | sample YCmetagenome_FD_207642 | JGI IMG/M metagenome (GOLD analysis project Ga0310811, IMG submission 207642) | Soil microbial communities from experimental microcosm in Duke University, North Carolina, United States - YC | ecosystem: Engineered > Artificial ecosystem > Soil microcosm > Unclassified ...
GATACCCTGATCTCACGCAACGACATACCCGCGTCGGACGTCGCACTGCAGTTCGCCGGCGTCACTCCGACGAAGACGGAGAACGCGTACCGCAACGCGGCCGAAACCCACAACGTCGGGTTCTACTGCCAGAACCAGGCGGGGCGGCTGACCAGCGCCTACGCGCAGGCTTACCGCGACAAGGACTCCGCCCAGCTCGAGTCACTGCTCGACCAGTGGCGCCAGATGCAGGCACAGCAGCCGGCAATACCGGCTCGCTCCCACGCCGTGGGCGACGCTTTACCATGCGCCGTTCACGCAGATGCGGCACTGGCGCAACACGGTGAACGGCGTGCAGTTCACCAGCGGCAACCGGCACAGTTTGTAGAAAACCTGACGAGCGGTCAGTAGGTGTTGCAGTACACGGCGATCCCGTCGCCGTGACACCAGGTGTTGACCGGCCGCGGCTGTGCCGGTGGTGGCGTGTAGTACCCGCCGTGGAGTGTCGCGTACGTCTGATTGAACCCATTGGCGAAACCGCCAGCCACGTTTCCGTTGCGCCCCGAGAGCAGCACGACGGCCGCCACCATGATCGCCCGCATCATTTTCTTCTCCTTGTCGCCAAGGAGAGTGTAGGGCGTGTCTGAAGCGCTCCATGTGCTCGACCGTACGGTGGGGGAGTGCGGGTTACTTTTCGCCCCACCGCCTGCAAACAACGGGGTGTCCAGCACTGTGTGCACATACAGCAAGCTTCGCTGGACGGGCGTTTGCGGCCGGTGCGTCCTCCGCATGCTCGACTCTGGATTTGGCGTACGGTTTCCCCGTACCGTGGGTTCGAATCCCACCCTCCGCCAAGGTAGAAAATCCCGCAATTGTTTGTTTGCGGGGATTTTCTATTTTTCGACCCACAAAAATGACCCTGGTAACGATCGGCGCTGCTACGCCATACCGATCTGTCGGAGCAGCGCCGCCGGACGATGGAAGTGTGGGCGGCGCAGGTGTTCGGGATTGTTCACCCCGCCAGACCCGATTGGTTTGTCGCCTACGATGAGCAAGAATACGCGATGTCTGTAATTTTCATCGTAGCCACATCTTCCCCGGAAGTTGTAAGCCTGAGACAGTTGCCATTCTTTGAATACATGAAGATGCATAGTGGCCGATCTATTGCGCAGCTTTCCACTTCTTTGATGCCGTCTCTTAGTAATATATTTTCGACACCGATATTTTCGCCTGATATTTTTGATTGAACCGGATACCAACCTTTATGAATTAGAAGTTCCCTCGCGTGCAGAAAATTCATGGCGATTTTTATTTCTTGAGCATGGGCGGTGACGGAAATTGCGACTAAAAGCGCTGCCGCGATCGAGGCTCTAACCAATCGTTCCACCATAGTTTGTGTATGACGAGGAAAAAACATCATAGGTAACGTAGGGCTGCTTATAGCGGCCCGGCAACCCTTTGCCTTGGGGTAGGGCGGCCCATCTGCGTGACGCGGCGGACAACGCGCTGTTGATATCGCCTGATTCGACGGAGTCAATTACTCCAATTGAGCGAAGAATCTCAACGGCGAGAATATCCTGGGTATGAGGGCTGAAATCCTTTAACCCAACTTTCTCGCCCATTTCGCGCCACGTAGCAATGTTAATTTGGTATCGACCTGCCGCTGTTGTGTGACCGTCATATCCTGCGCCAGGGTGCGTCGAATAGTTGCTAAAGGCCCATTTGTCATTAATTTTCCCTTTGATCCCGCCGTATTTCAGGTTGTAGTCCCCACCTTCAGCATCCCCAATTGAGTAAATAAAGGCTTTGACATTCTGGTTCTTCAGATACTCTTCGTTTTCTTCGAGGCGTGTTTTTTGTCGTGACGCAATCCGAACCTGTTTGGCGGCGCTGTCGGTAGCGCTGGTGGTCTCTCTTCGCGCTGCATGGACGAGATGCTTGCCCGAAGGAGATGTGACGCTCTTAGGCATGTTCCGCCCCATTGCAATAGATATTGATTTCTTCGGCCAGATCGGTCTTTGAAAGGCGATGCGTGTGGCCGTTTGCGTCGGTCACCCCATGTTCCATGTCGCCGCTTGCCCGCTCGATGACATATTCCACATTTGCCAACGGTCTACTCGTGTGAGTGTCGAGAAGCTGAAACTGTTCATCGTACAAACCGGGCGGAGCGCCAATCGGGACCGCCTTCTGGGTCCTCGCTGCTTGCGCGTTAGCCGCGCCGCCGCCACATAGCTCGATGAAAATGCCGGGGTCATTGCCAACAATCACCCGATTCTTCTTGCACGGGCACAGCACAAGATCGCCGTCCAGCACCACGGGTTTTCCATCGTCGGTCATGTCGTCGCCGGTCGCAGCAATATGAAAGCTGCCCTTGCAGTTCCCGCACGTGGCCTTGTCGCCCCGGATTGCAACCTGCTTATGGTCGTCAAATATCGTGGACGTGTAGGCGAGTACAACACCGCTCGTGGTCGTTGGATCGCCATGTCGCACCGCTGCCTTATACACGTTCGCCTCCCCGGTGCGCTGGATTGCACGAAGGCGCCCGTGCCGGATCAAGCAGGCCTGGGATTGGTTTGTCATCGCAAACCGTGACACCGAACTCATGCTGTGCTGCTGTTGTAATGCGGTCGCCATTACCTGGGCGCGAGCCAACCTCGGCGACCGGCTTGTCCGTCCAGATCGCGCCAAAGCCTGCGCCGTGGATACTGGTTGTTTCGGTTCCGCCGTTATGGGTCACGACGTCACCGGCTACGGAAAGGTTCTTGTCGTGAATTACCGCAGTGGTCGACATGCGGGTAACACGCCCGCCTCGCTCTGTGGTCGGGCAGATAGTGGCACGAGGATAGGTCCATGCTTCTTTTTCGTCGATCATCCTGAATCCCTTTCCTGTCAAATGGTGCGGACTGCTCACCGGACACTATCGCGACCAGCAAATAAGAATCAACTCGGTGGGTCCGAATTTTCTCTAACGATTGTTAATTTTCCCCATGGCAGGGAGGTTGGCGAAGGAACGCAAACAGTACTCGGCGGAGCAGATCGTGGCGGCGCTCAAGCAGGCCGAACCGGGGATGCGGTAACCGATCCGATCCGGAAACCGGGATCTCCGAGCAGATCTACTACCGCTGGAAGAAGCTGTACGCGGGCCTGAAGTCGAACCAGGTCCGTGAACTGAAGCAGCTCAAGGACGAGAATGCCCGACTCAAGAAGCTGGTCGCGGAATTCAGCCTGGACGGGGCGATCCTGCAGCACGTCGCCGTCAAAAGGTGGCCCCGCCGCGCCGAAGATACGAGCGTTCCGATCGGCTAGGTCGGCAGCATCACTACTACCGCAGCGTCAAGGATCCTCGGTCCCGAGGCGTGCCGCGCCAGCGTATGCGCGAGATCGCGCAGATCCGTGTGCCGAGTATGGCTACCGACGCATGCATGTGCTGCTCAAGCACGAAGGCCGGTGCGTCAGCCGCAACTGCACCGGCCGGGGGCCCAACGCCGTGCGCTGCGCTTCCGGATTGCCGATCACGGCTGCGAATTCTCAGGTCGCCTGCTGCTCATATGGGCGTATCCCTACAAGGCACAGATCGACTTTAGCCGTCCGGTCAAGCCCACCGATAACGGCTTCCCCGAGACATTTCAATGCCGATGTGTGCGGGGGCGGGCGCCGCAGCGCCCACCGGCAAATCACTCCTCACCCCCGCCGCAGCCTGAACATCCCCACGACCTCGTGCATCTTCGACGCCTGCTCGCTGAGCGCCTGCGCCGCCGCGGCGGCCTCCTCGACCAGCGCCGCGTTCTGCTGCGTGACTTCGTCCATCTGCGTGACGGCCTTGTTTACCTGGTCGATGCCTTCGCTCTGCTGTCCCGACGCCGCCGCGATCTCTTCCATGATCGCGGTCACCCGCTGCACGGCGGCGTTAATCTGCGTCATCGTCTCGCCCGCGCGGCCGGCCAGTGCCGTGCCGTTCTCGACGCGCGACACCGACGTGCCGATCAGCGACTTGATCTCCCTGGCCGCCGCCGCGCTGCGCTGCGCGAGCGAACGCACCTCGCCCGCGACGACCGCGAACCCGCGCCCTTGCTCGCCCGCGCGCGCCGATTCGACGGCCGCGTTCAACGCAAGAATGTTCGTCTGGAACGCGATGCCTTCGATCACGCCGATGATGTCCGCAATCTGCCTCGAACTCGCGCTGATGTCGCTCATCGTCGACACGACCTCGGCCACCACCTGCTGCCCCTGATTCGCGACGCCGAACGCGTCGTTCGCGAGCTGCGCCGCGTCGCGCGCGTGCTGCGCGTTCTGGTGCACGGTCGTCGTCAGCTCGGCCATGCTGGCCGCGGTTTCCTCGAGCGATGCCGCCTGCGCCTCGGTGCGCTGCGACAGGTTCGAATTGCCCGCCGAGATCTGCGTCGTCGCGGTCGCAATCGATTGCGCGCCGTCGCGCACTGACGACATCGCTTCGGTCAGGCGCGTCTGCATGCCGCGCAGGCCGGCCATCAATTGCCCCAGTTCGTCTTGCGAGCGCACCTCGACCTGCTGGCTCAGGTCGCCTTCGGCGATGCGCCGGAAATGCGAGAGCGCGTCGTCGAGCAGCGCGACGATCGCACGGCGCAGCGTGTACCACGCGAAGCCGGCCATCAGGAGCCCGACCACGATGCCCACCACGGCCAGCGTGAGGATCAGCCGGAAGCGGCCCTGCGCGGCTTCATACAGCTCGCGCGCCTGCGCGGCCTGCATCTTCTCGAGCGTGGCCGTGCGGTCCGTGACCTCGTTGAACGGACCGGTGAGCCGGTTCGAAATCAGATCGGCGAGCGTGGCGGTGTCCTTGTTCGCGATCGCCGCGAACGTCGCCGCGACCGGACCGTTCATCGCGGCATCGTTTTTCGCTTCGACTTCGTCCGCGAGCCTCGCCTCGTCGGGAGCGGCGGGCGACGCGCGATACGCCTTCCACGCTTCGTCGGCGATTGCGAACTGCTCGCGCGCGTGTTTGACGAGATCGGCGGCGTCCGGGCGCGACGGCATCGCGGCGACGCGATCGAGCACCAGTCGCCCGCGCGCCACAAAGAAGTCGAACTTGCCGAGGTTGATCGATGCGGCGAGCTGGTCGGTGTACATCTGTTTCTGGTCGGCATTGCTCATTGCGATGCCGGTCACGCCGAGCACCGCGCCGACGATCAGCATGAGGCCCAGCAGGCCCATCACAAGCGCCAGCCGGGTACGAATGGTGAGATTTCCAAGCATGAGAGTTCGCTTCCTTGACCTTGGGGCCGGGCCGGTTCGATCGCCCCGTCGTACGGGTTTACGACAGCCGCAGGCGCGTCCTGAAGGGCGGGATCCGGACTGCGAAGTGCGCCGTCCGGTCGCAGGGCCGCCGGCGCTCGCCGGCCGGCGTCGGTCGGCGTCGTTCGGCGTCTTTCAGGACGCGATCGCGTCGCGGATCTCCGGATCGCCCGCCGCGCCGTCCGACGGCATGGGGGCATCGTGCCGGCGATTCCGGCTGTCGGCGTGCCTGCCGGGATGCGTCGTCGGTACGCGCGGCACTCTGTACAATCTCGGGATCGACCCATTGAGGCGGCGAGCGCCGCGCGCCGCCCCGCTTTTCCCCACTTCACGATGGCCATTACCTACAAATCCGCCGACGACATCGAGCGGCTGCGCGTGTCGGGCCGCCTCGCGGCCGACGTGCTGGCGATGATCGGCGAGCACGTGCAGCCCGGCGTCTCGACCGACGAACTCGACGCGATCTGCAACGACTACATCGTGCGCACGCTGAAGGCGGTGCCCGCGAACGTCGGCTATCTCGGCTTTCCGAAGACGATTTGCACGTCGGTCAACCAGGTGGTCTGTCACGGCATTCCGAACCGCGCCGAAGTGCTGAAGGACGGCGACATCATCAATATCGACGTCGCGGTGATCAAGGACGGCTATTTCGGCGACACGAGCCGCATGTACTGCGTCGGTACGCCGAGCACGGTCGGCCGGCAACTCGTCGACACGACCTACGACGCGATGGTCGCGGGCATCCGCGCGGTGAAGCCGGGCGCGACGCTCGGCGACATCGGCCACGCGATCCAGCGCCGCGCGCAGGCGGACGGCTTCTCGATCGTGCGCGACTACTGCGGGCACGGGATCGGCAAGGTCTATCACGAGGAGCCGCAGGTGCTGCACTACGGCCAGCCGGGGCAGGGCTTGCGTCTGAAGCCGGGCATGGTGTTCACGATCGAGCCGATGGTGAACGCGGGCCGCGCCGGCACGGCGGTGCAGCGCGACGGCTGGACGGTCGTCACGAAGGACCGTTCGCTGTCGGCGCAGTGGGAGCACATGGTCGTCGTCACCGACGACGGCTACGAGTTGCTCACGCCGTGGCCCGACGGCACCGGCGCCTACGACGCGCCATGACGCGGGCGCACCCGGCACACCCCCCGGCGCGCGGGCGGGGCTGCGCGCGCACGGATCCGTCAAATAAGAATTTGACTCTCGCGCCGGTTCGGTTAAAGCTACGCGTTAGCGCTTTATTGGGGTTTACGACTGCATGAGTCCGTCACTGACCGTTCGCCGGATCGCTGCCGATCAGGGTGCCGTGCTTCGTCAGCTTCGCACGGCGTCGCTGCGCGACGCGCCCCATGCATTCGGCGACGCGCGGCAAGGCGGGACGCCGCTCGCCGACGATCCGGAGGTCTATGAGGAAGTCGCCGCGCGGCACGCGGTCTCCGATGCGACTACGTCGTTCATCCTGTATACGGAAGGGCACCCGGCCGGTCTGATCGGCGCGTGGTTCGAGCGCGACGGCGCGCATCGCGCGTTCGTGTCCGCGCTGTGGGTCGCGCCCGCGGTGCGTCATCTGCGCGGCGGCGAATTGCTCGTGAACGCCGCGATCGAGTGGCTCGCGAGCCAGGGCGCGTCGCAGGTCCACGCATGGGTGCCGGACGTCAACGTGACCGCGATGCGTTTCTACGAGCGGCTAGGTTTTGGCGCGAGCGGCGATCGCGCGCGCAGCACGCAGATACCCGATCAATGGGAGACGCTGCTCGTGCGCGAGGTCGGCGCTCGTTTTGCGCACGCTTCGGTGCGCTAGCGCGCCCCGCAGTCGCCTGCACGCGTTGGTCGCGTGCGTCGTTCACACGCTTTCCCCGTTTCTTTGCTTGTTACCGTGCGTCGGTGCCATTTAAAAGTGATGGCTCGGCACGGCTACGCCTGTAAAATACGCAAAATTTTTCGCAGAAAACCATGTCGCCCAGGAAATCGCCCTATTTCGAACTGAAGAGCGGTTCAGTCGATACGCTACTGTTCGTGGTCAAGACGACGGAGCTCGACGCAATGCGCGCCGAGCTGATCCGACGCTTCGAGGCGACTCCCGAATTCTTCGCGAACGACGTCGTCGCGATCGACGTGCGACGTCTGAACGACGGCGAGCAAGTGCCGCTTCGCGAGATCGCGGAACTGCTGGAGAGCGTGCGGATGCGTCCGGTCGGCGTCGTCGCGCTAGGCGCACAGCACGCATGGGCCGTCGACGCGGGGCTGCCGTTGCTCGAAGCGCGCGATCGCCGCGGTGCGAACGGCAGCGCGAACGGTGGTGCGAAGGCCGCCGAAGACACCGGGACGGTGGAAGCGGCCGGCGCCGTCGACGCGGTGCAGGGCGACATCTTCTCTTCTCCCGACGTCACGACGCCCGCGCAAGCGGTCGAAGCGGCCGCGGCGCTGCCGCCCGCCGAAGCCGGCCGCGCGACGCGCCCGGAGCCGGCGCTCGTGATCGACCGGCCGTTGCGCTCGGGCCAGCGCATCTACGCGAAGGGCGACCTGATCGTGCTCGGCCTCGTGAGCAACGGCGCCGAAGTGATCGCGGAAGGCAACATCCATATCTACGCACCGCTGCGCGGCCGCGCGCTCGCCGGCGTGCACGGCAATCACGATGCGCGGATCTACTGCACGTGCCTCGAAGCGGAACTGATCTCGATCGCGGGCATCTACCGTACGACTGAAAACCCGCTGCCGGACGACGTGCACGGCAAGCCGGTGCAGATCCGTCTCGACGAAGAAAAGCTGTTAATCGAACCGCTACGGCTCACCTGACGCGCCGCATCGAACGGCACTCAGAACGAGCAACTGACGATACTGACGAACGCAAGGTAAGGGAATGGCAAAAATCATTGTGGTGACTTCGGGCAAGGGCGGCGTGGGCAAAACGACCACGAGCGCGAGCTTCGCGTCGGGCCTCGCGTTGCGCGGCCACAAGACCGCGGTCATCGACTTCGACGTCGGCCTGCGTAATCTCGACCTGATCATGGGTTGCGAGCGGCGCGTCGTGTACGACCTGATCAACGTGATCCAGGGTGAGGCGAACCTGAACCAGGCGCTCATCAAGGACAAGAAGTGCGAGAACCTGTTCATCCTGCCCGCGTCGCAAACGCGTGACAAAGACGCGCTTACGATGGAAGGCGTCGAGAAGGTCATCAACGACCTGATCGCGATGGACTTCGAATTCATCGTCTGCGATTCGCCGGCGGGCATCGAATCGGGCGCGCTGCTCGCGATGCACTTCGCCGACGAGGCGCTGATCGTCACGAACCCGGAGGTGTCGTCGGTGCGCGACTCGGACCGCATTCTCGGCATCCTGTCGTCGAAGACGAAGCGCGCGATCGAGGGCAAGGAGCCGATCAAGGAGCATCTGCTGATCACGCGCTACAACCCGAAGCGCGTGAACGAAGGCGAAATGCTGTCGCTCACCGACATCCAGGAAATCCTGCGCATCGAACTGATCGGCGTGATTCCGGAGTCGGAAGCCGTGCTGCATGCGTCGAACCAGGGTCTGCCGGCCGTGCATCTGGACGGCACCGATGTCGCGGAAGCGTACAAGGACGTCGTCGGACGCTTTCTCGGCGAAGAAAAGTCGCTGCGCTTTGTCGATTACCAGAAGCCGGGCCTGCTGCAGCGCCTCTTCGGCAACAAGTAACGGAGGCGCACCTTATGTCGATTCTTTCGTTTTTGCTGGGCGAGAAGAAGAAGTCCGCGTTGGTAGCGAAGGAACGCCTGCAGCTGATCATCGCTCACGAGCGGGCAGGCGGCCATCCGCCCGCCGATTATCTGCCGGCGTTGCAAAAGGAACTGGTCGCGGTGATCTCGAAGTACGTGAAGATCTCCAACGACGATATCCGCGTGAGCCTCGAGCGCCAGGACGACCTCGAAGTGCTCGAAGTCAAGATCGAGATTCCGCAGGCCTAGGCGTCGCGTTTTATTTACGCGCGCGACGTCGGGTTCTCTCTCGTCCATCGACGCCGATGCAGCCGGAAACGGTTGCATCGGCGTTTTGCATCGTGCGCTGCGATCCGGCTTAGCCGCGCGGGGGCTCGTGCGCTTCGTCGCGCGGCGGCGCGCCTTCGTCCTCTTCGCGCGCTTCGTCTTCGTTTACCGCTTCCAGCGCTTCCGGCACTTCGGGGGCGGGAGCGGGCGTGGGCAGCGGCGCCGGCGCCGCGTAGCGCAGCGACAGCGTCTCGTAGAGCGGCGGCGCGAAGAGGCGCGACACGCGGCTCGCGACGAGCGACGTCGCCATCAGCGCGATCACGAGCGCGTGACCGTTGGTCATCTCCATCACGATCACGAACGACGTGATCGGCGCCTGCGTGACCGCCGCGAGATAGCCGACCATCGCGAGCGCGATCAGCATCGGCAGTTGCATGCTGCTGAACACCGTATGCAGCAGGTTGCCGAAGCCCGCGCCGATCGACAGCGACGGCGCGAAGATCCCGCCCGGAATCCCCGGCAGATACGAGCCGACCATCGACGCCATCTTCAGGAACGGATACGCGAGCGACAGCTGTTCGTGTCCGTCGAGCAGACCGCGCGCCTCCGAGTAGCCGCTGCCGAACGTCGAACCGCCGGCGGCCACGCCGATCACCGCGATCGCGAGCCCGCACAGCGCGCCGAACGCGACCGGCCGCTCCGCGTGCAGCTGCCGCAGCGGCGCCGGAATCCAGCGCGCGGTGTTGAGCAGCAGCCAGCAGAACACGCCGCCCGCAATGCCGGTGACGACGGCGGTCAGCACGACGGCGAGCGCGAGCAGATTGGGGAACTGCGTGCCGGCCTGGATCGTGCCGAAATACGTGTAGTTGCCCTGAAGCCCCAACGCGACCACGCCGGCGATGATGATCGCCGTGATCACGACACCGCTCGCGCGCGACTCGAAGCTGCGCGTGAGCTCTTCGATCGCGAACACGATGCCCGCGAGCGGCGTGTTGAACGCAGCCGACAGCCCGGCCGCCGCGCCCGCGAGGACGAGCTTGCGTTCGATCGTTGCATTCGAGCGCGGATAGAGGCGCCGCAGGTTGAACATCAGCGCGGCGCCGACCTGCACGGTCGGCCCTTCGCGGCCGATCGTGAAGCCGCCGAGGATCGCGAGCAGCGACACGGCGATCTTGCCGGCGAGGATGCGCAACGTGAGGAGCCGGGCGCCGGACTGTGTTGTTTTCGTGTGCAGCGTCGCGATCACCTGCGGGATGCCGCTGCCTTCGGCGCCGCGAAAGAACCGGCGCGTGAGCCACACCGATGCCGCGCCGATTGCCGGCGTCACGATCAGCGGCAGCCACGCGTACTGGAGGCGCACGCGCAGGAACGTGTCGTAGCCCCAGTCGATCAGTCGTGCGTAGAACACCGACACGAGTCCGACGCTGATCGCACCGAGCCAGAACACACCGTATTGACGCCACAGGCGCCGTGCGCTTCTCGCGACGAAGGAGGGGAGATCGGGCCGCGTTGTCTGCATGGTGTGGTCGGCGGGATAAAGGGCCGATTATAGCGATAGCGGTTCGGCGGGCTGTCGGGCGTCGGTGCGAGTCTCTCGCAAGACGCGCACCCGATGCCGCCATCGATCGGGTTAGCGCGCGCTTTGCGCGGGCTCGTGCCGCGTATTTCACATTACACGTCTGTTAAAAGTGTCGCCGGGCGTGTGCGGCCGCGCGTTCGATCCCGTACGGGCGGGGCGTGCGGCGCCAAAACGTGTAACGGCAATTCAACGCGTGCTTACAGATTGCAACGCTCGCGGAGCGCGCCGTCGTGTTCAATCGGGGTCGTGCGGGGTCGCCATGTCGTGGCGGCCGACGCCACGCGATACGATGAACTCGATGGGAGAACGAAGTGAAACGACTGACGTTGACGCTGATCGCAGGGTCCCTGCTTGCCGCGATGCTGGGCGGTTGCGTCGTGGTGCCGGCGCCGGGCTACTACTACGGCGGCGGCTACTACCACCATTACCGCTGACACCTCGACCGGAGGACGATTCAAACGGAAAACGGGGCCTCGCGCGGACGACGCGAGGCCCCGTTTCCATTCGGGCCGGCGAGGTGCAGGCCGCGATTACATGAGACTCGTGTCGCGCGTCTCGCGCATGCACAGCACGCCGAACAGGCTGATCGCCGCGGCGACCGACACATAGCCGCCGACCCACGACAGACCGCCGCGCGCCGCGAGCACCTGCGCGATGTACGGCGCGATCGACGCACCGAGAATCCCGCCGAGGTTGTACGACACGCCGGCGCCCGTGTAGCGCACGCTGGTCGGGAAGAGTTCGGGCAGGAGCGCGCCCATCGGCGCGAACGTCGCGCCCATCAGGAACAGTTCGATCACGAGGAACAGCTGCACGAGCGGCAGCGAGCCGCTGCCGAGCAGCGGGGCCATCGTGAAGCCCGATGCGATCGCCGCGACAATGCCGACGATCAGCACCGGCCGGCGGCCGAAGCGGTCGCTCGCCCATGCCGACAGCGGCGTCGCGAGTCCCATGAAGACCACCGCGATGCACAGCATGCCGAGGAACGTCTCGCGCGGAATGTGCAGCGACGACACGCCATACGACAGCGAAAACACCGTCGAGATGTAGAACAGCGTGTAGCAGACGACCATCGACAGCGCGCCGAGCAGCGTCGGCCACCAGAAGTTCGCGAGCAGCGTCACGACCGGCACGCGCACGCGCTCCTTGCGCTCGATCGCCGCCTTGAACGCCGGCGTTTCGGCGATCTTCAGCCGTACGTACAGACCGAGCGCCACGAGCGCCGCGCTGACGATGAACGGCACGCGCCAGCCCCATGCGCGGAACTGCGGATCGGTGAGCGTCAGCGCGAGACCGAAGAACAGACCGTTCGACGCGAGAAAACCCACCGACGGCCCCAGTTGCGGGAACATCCCGAACCAGCCGCGGCGGCCGGCCGGCGCGTATTCGGTCGCGAGCAGCGCGGCGCCGCCCCATTCGCCGCCGAGGCCGATGCCCTGGCCGAAGCGCAGCAGGCACAGCAGGATCGGCGCGATGCTGCCGAGCGCGTCGTAGCCGGGCAGGAAGCCGATCAGCGTCGTCGACAGGCCCATCACGAGCAGCGACGCGACGAGCGTCGACTTGCGGCCGATGCGGTCGCCGAAGTGGCCGAACAGGAACGAGCCGATCGGCCGCGCGATGAACGCGATGCCGAACGTGACGAACGCGGACAGCGCCTGCGCGGTCGCCGAGCCGTGCGGGAAGAACACCGGTCCGATCACGAGCGCGGCGGCGGTCGCGTACACGTAGAAGTCGTAGAACTCGATCGCGGTGCCGATGAAGCTCGCGAAGATCACGCGAGCGGTGCTGTTCTGCCGTGCGGTACCCGAGGCCTGGGCCGTCGGGAGAGGGGAGGTGGACATGCAGGGGTCTCCGTGGTCGCGACGCGTCGTTTGAATGGGGCGCACACGTCTTTAATTCAGGGTTCGAAGCTCGACGGGACGTGAACGTGAGCGGCGCAGGCCGGGCGGCTCCGTGACGGCGGTCCGCAGCGGAACCGGCTGCGGAAATCGACGCGAAGTTCCAGTGTCGGCAACGATACGGCGACGCGCATCGGGCGACGGCCGGCGTCTGTGGCAGCGTGCCGGCGGGCGATGCGCGGTGACCGGAAAAGGCCGGCGCGCGGATCGGCGCGGCTTCGTTCGCGGTCGGTGCCGGTCGGCCGACGGCGGGTGGCGCGCGGTGACCGGCGAGGCCGGACGGGCGCCGGCGCGGGGTAGCTGACGATTATAGCGACCGCCTGTCGCACCCAGCAAGGTTGCGGAGGGCGCTCAGTCCAGCGTCTCGGACTGCGGCGTCGCGAGGGTGCGCAGCTGGAACTTGCCGTTGTCGTTGAAGAGCCAGTCTTCCATCAGTTCGAGACGCCCGCGCGCATCGAGCAGCCGGCCCGGCGGCGGCGGGAGCGGCGACGAACGGCGCAGCGTCGCGAGTGCGGTGGCTTCGGCTTCGTCGTCGCCGTTCGTCCGATAGACCGACGACTGGACGACCCGCCCATTGCGATCCACCGTGAACGCGACGACGACGACCGAGCGCAGCATCGCCTGCGGCGTGCCATGCAGCACGTAGGACGGATTGTGTTCGAGGATGTGCTGCGCGACTTCCGTGTGATACCGATCGAGCGTCGGGCCGCTGACGGCGGCGGGCGGCACGCCGGAAGGCTTTTTGGCGAGCGGCGTGATCGTGCAGCCCGCGACCAGCGCGGCGGACAGGGCGACGATGACGACGGCCGGGCGAAGACGACCGGCGTAGCGCGCGTACCGGACGCGCTGAACGAGGTATCGGAGCGGCATGGACCCGGACAGTCGGATGCGGAAGCTAAAGCTTAACCGAAACGATGCCGGGTGAAATTCGGGTGCGCGACAGCCGGACGGCCGGGGGGGCCGTCGAGTGAGCGAGGACTGACCTACTGAATCGGGAACTGCGCGCAGGGGTCGTGCGCGGTGGTCGCGCACGCGTACGAGTATTGACCGCTCTTGATGATCAGTTCCTTGCCAACCTGCACGCCGCCGCGCACGCCGGGCGAGCTGCCGTAGGCGAAGAAGGCGGTGCCCATCAGCGTGACGAAGCAAACGAAGGAAAACGCAATTTTTTCGAGGAGGCGGAAACGTTCTGGCATGGCGGTATCTTCCTGTGACGCGCAATTATAGCGCGTACTAGGGTTTATACCTAGGGGAATTTACCTAGCCGGTGGAACGGTCGGGCCTGCTGGCGGAGGCGGTGAGATTCGAACTCACGGAAGGGTTGCCCCTTCGCCGGTTTTCAAGACCGGTGCATTCAACCGCTCTGCCACACCTCCGAAGGCGCGCATTGTAACCTGGAACCCACGCGGCCCGGCTGCCCGGCGCGCGCTTATTCCGGGTCGCGCAGAAAAAGCCCCTGCAGATCGTTGAGGAACCGCTGACCGAGCGGCGTCGGCGCGATCTGCTGATAATCGCGCCGGATCAATCCGCGTCGTTCGGCCACCTGCAGCGCGGGCTCGATCGACGTCATCGGCAAGCCGGTGCGTTCGACGAAGCGGTGCACCGGAAATCCCTCGACCAGCCGCAGCGCATTCAGCATGAATTCGAACGGCAGATCGTGCGGCCCGACTTCGTGCTGCTCCTGAACCGGCGCCCCCGCGCGGGCCTCTTCGATGAACGTCGCCGGATGCTTGTAGCGCGCCTGACGCACGATCCGCTCCGGAAACGACAGCTTCGTATGCGCGCCCGCGCCGATGCCGAGATAGTCGCCGAAGCGCCAGTAATTCAGGTTGTGGCGGCACTGCCGATGCGGCTTCGCATACGCGGACACTTCATAGCGCCCGTAGCCGGCCGCCGCCGTGCGCTCGTGAATCCAGTCCTGCATGTCGGCCGACGAATCGTCGTCCGGCAGCGCGGGCGGGAACTTCGCGAACAGCGTATTGGGCTCCAGCGTCAGGTGGTACAGCGACAGATGCGGCGGCGCATACGACAGCGCGGTCTCGACGTCGGCCTCGCACTCGGCGAGCGTCTGCTGCGGCAGCGCGAACATCAGGTCGAGGTTGAAGTTGTCGAACGTGTGCGCGGCCACCTCGACCGCGTGACGCGCCTGCGCGGCGTCGTGGATCCTTCCGAGCGCCTTCAGATGCTTTTCGTTGAAGCTCTGGATGCCGACCGACAGCCGGTTCACGCCGCTCGCGCGAAACTGCGCGAACTTGTCGGCCTCGAACGTGCCGGGATTCGCTTCCATCGTGATCTCGGCGTCGGCGTCGAGCGGCAGCAGCGCGCGCACGTCCGACAGCAGCCGGTCGAGCCCGGCGGCGGACAACAGGCTCGGCGTGCCGCCGCCGATGAACACGGTGTGCACCTGCCGTCCCCATACGAGCGGCAACGCCTGTTCGAGATCGGCACGCAGCGCGTCGAGATAGTCGTCCTCGGGAAAGCGCTCGCCTTTCCACTCGTGCGAATTGAAGTCGCAATACGGGCACTTGCGCACGCACCACGGGAAGTGCACATACAGCGCGAGCGGCGGCAACGACGTGAGGCGGATGCGTCCCGGCATCGTGAACGCCGGGATCACGCCGGAGCCGTTTCGGGATACGTCGCTCACGCGTCCTCCGCAAGCCGCGCGAGCAGTTGGCGCAATGCGATCGCGCGATGGCTCGACGCGTTCTTCACCGCGGGATCGAGCTCCGCGGCGGTCGCGTCGAGCTCCGGCAGCAGGAAGTACGGGTCGTAGCCGAAGCCGTTTTCGCCGCGCGGCGCATCGAGCACGAGGCCATGCCAGCGCCCTTCGGCGATCAGCGGTTCCGGGTCGTCCGCGTGGCGCACGAGCGCGAGCACGCAGTAGTAGTACGCGCGGCGGTCCGCGTGCGGCTTCATCCGCTCGACGAGCAGTGCGTTGTTCGCCGCGTCGCTCTTCTCGCCGCCGGCGAGTTGCGCGTAGCGCGCCGAATACACGCCCGGCGCGCCGCGCAGCGCGCGCACGCACAGGCCCGAATCGTCGGCGAGCGCGGGCAGGCCGGTGAGCTTCGCGGCGTGACGCGCTTTCGCGAGCGCGTTCTCGACGAACGTCGGATGCGGCTCCTCGGTCTCGGGCACGTTCAGCGCGCCTTGCGGCACGAGCTCGATGCCGGCCGCGCCGAACAGCGCCGCGAATTCGCGCAGCTTGCCCGCATTGTTCGACGCGAGCACGACGCGCGCTGCATTGACGTTATCGGCCATGCGCAATCTCCAGCGCGGCCTTCTGCCTGCCGATCAGATCGTGAATGCCGGCCTGCGCGAGATCGAGCAGCGCGTTCATCTCGTCGCGCGAGAACGGCGCGCCTTCCGCGGTGCCTTGCACTTCGACGAGGCCGCCCTTGCCGGTCATCACGACGTTCATGTCGGTATCGCAGTGCGAGTCTTCCGCATAGTCGAGATCGAGCACCGGTTGTCCTTCGTAGATCCCGACCGAAATCGCGGCGACGTAATCGGTGATCGGCGAGCTTTCGATGCGGCCGGTCGCGAGCAGCTTCGTCACCGCGTCGTGCGCGGCGACGAACGCGCCGGTGATGCTCGCGGTGCGCGTGCCGCCGTCGGCCTGCAGCACGTCGCAGTCGAGATTCAGCGTGCGCGGGCCGAGCGCTTCGAGATCGAACACGGCGCGCAGCGCGCGGCCGATCAGGCGCTGGATTTCCTGCGTGCGGCCGGTCTGCTTGCCGCGCGCGGCTTCGCGGTCGCTGCGCGTATGCGTTGCGCGCGGCAACATTCCGTATTCGGCGGTGAGCCAGCCCTGGCCGCGATCGCGCAGGAATTCGGGCACGCGCTCGGATACGCTCGCGGTGCACAGCACCTTCGTGTCGCCGAACTCGACGAGCACCGATCCTTCGGCGTACTTCGTATAGTGGCGCGTGATGCGCACGTCGCGCAGCTGGTTGGCGAGGCGGCCGCCCGGGCGGGCAGCGTGCAGGGAGGAGTCGGTCATTGTCGGGTGCGCGCGGGCATCAAAGGAGGAAACGATAATTTTACCGCCTCGGGCAGTGGCTCACCGACGCGCGGCGATGAGCGGGCAAACACGCCGCTCGCGCGCCGACGCGAACCGGCTGCACGATCCGGCGACGCCGGGCGACACGCGGCGACGCCATCCGTCCGCACAAAGGGGGCACTTTCAAAAATGGGATAATGCGCTTTCTCCGCCCCGCGCCATCCGTGGCTCCGATTCCCCGGAGCTGACCGCGCCGGGCGCCTCGATTTCCTTGCTGCGCCGCGCATCGATCGCCGATCGATGCGCGGCGCAGCTCCTTCGCGAGACGAACCATGATCTACAGCATGACCGGCTATGCAAGCGCGACCCGTGAACTCGCTGCGCCGTCGGGCGCAGGCGGCGTCAGCGTGTCGGTCGAACTGCGCACTGTGAACTCGCGCTTTCTCGACCTCAACTTCCGTATGCCCGAAGACGTGCGCGTGTGCGAGCCGACGTTGCGCGAGATGCTGATGACGAAGCTCTCGCGCGGCAAGGTCGACATCCGCATCAACGTGCAGCGCAGCGAGCAGACCGCGAGCGCGGGCGCGCTCAACCGCGACGTGCTCGAACAGCTCGCGACGCTCGAGCGCGCGGTGCTCGAAGCGTTCCCGGACTCGGGGCGTCTGCGCACCGGCGAGATCCTGCGCTGGCCGGGTGTGCTCGCGGAAAGCAGCGTCGCGCCCGATACGCTGCGCGACGCGGTGCTCGGCTGCGGCAAGCAGGCGATCGCGGACCTGATCGACGTGCGCGCGCGCGAGGGCGCGCAACTGGCGGCCATGCTGCTCGCGAACGTGACGGAGATGGAAACGATCGTCGCGCGGATCACGCCGCTCGTGCCGGAATTGATCGTCAAGCATCAGCAGAAGATCGTCGAGCGACTGCAGGAAGCGTTCGGCATCGCGGCGCCCGAAAGCGGCGCGAGCGGTAATATCGGCGGCGTGTCGCGCGAGGAGATCTCGGAGCGCATTCGTCAGGAAGTGACGATGTACGGCATTCGCATCGACATCGCCGAGGAACTGTCGCGGCTCACCGCGCACCTGAACGAAACGCGTCACGTGATCGAGAAGGGCGGCAAGGTCGGCAAGCGTCTCGACTTCATGATGCAGGAACTGAATCGCGAGGCGAACACGCTCGGCTCGAAGGCGGCGGCGAAGGAACTCGCGGACGCGTCGATGACGCTGAAGCTGCTGATCGAGCAGATGCGCGAACAGGTACAGAATCTCGAATAAGGAAGTGAGAACATGGCAAGCCAGATGAGCGAACACAAGGCGCGTAATCCGTACGCGGGCGTGTATCCCGGCAATCTCTTCATGGTGGTCGCGCCGTCGGGCGCGGGGAAGTCGACGCTCGTGAACGCGCTGCTCGCGAAGGATCCGGCGATCCGCCTGTCGATCTCGTGGACGACGCGCGCGCCGCGTCCGAAGGAGCGCGACGGCGAGCATTATCACTTCACGTCGGTCGACGATTTCCTGTCGCGCCATGCGGCGGGCGAGTTCCTCGAAAGCGCCGAAGTCCACGGCAACTATTACGGCACGTCGCGCGTGTGGATCGAAGAGCAGATGAAAGCCGGCCACGACGTGCTGCTCGAAATCGACTGGCAGGGCGCGCAGCAGGTGAAGAAGCAGTTCCGCAATGCGGTCGAGATTTTCATTCTGCCGCCGTCGCTCGACGCACTCGAGGAGCGCCTGAGAAAACGCGGCCAGGACGAGCCGAATGTGATCACGCGACGCCTGCTCGCCGCGGGCAGCGAGATGGCGCATGCATCGGAAGCGGAGTACGTGGTGATCAACGAGGACTTCGATACGGCGCTGCGCGAACTGCAGTGCCTCGTGGCAGCGACGCGGCTGCGTTTCGCGTCGCAATACGCGCGCCATACGGAGCTCTTCGTCGAGCTCGGCATTCATCAGCCTCAGCCCGGCGCGTCCGGCGCATAAGGTAGAATACAAGCCTATAGAGAACGAAGGAACCCGACATGGCCCGCATCACCGTCGAAGACTGTCTGAAACAGATTCCGAACCGCTTCGAACTGGCGCTCGCCGCGACGTATCGCGCACGTCAGCTCGCACAAGGTCACACACCGAAGATCGAAAGCCGCGACAAGCCCACGGTCGTCGCGCTGCGTGAAATCGCGGCCGGTCAGGTCGGCGTCGAAATGTTGAAAAAGGTGCCGGTTTAACGGCACGGCACTCGCGCGTGCCGATTGATTCGTCGCATTCATCGCGCGTGAAGTTCCGTCGCACAGGCCGGCGGTCTACCCGGGTCCACTGATTGATACGGAGGGGAACATGAGCACGACGCCCTCGCCGGCCGCCACGGAAGTGGACCACGACCCCGAAGCCGGGACCGCGACGCCAGCGCGCAACTACATCGACGCGGTCCTCGAACAATCGTTTCGCCATCTGTTCGGGCCGACCGCGACGCCTGAGCAGCCCCGCAAGCACGGCGTCGTCTCGATCGCCAATCTGACTGCCGCGCTCTCCGGCTACATGTCGCCGGACGAGATCAAGGAAGTCAAAGCCGCCTTCCATTTCAGCGACGAAGCTCACCTCGGGCAGTATCGTCAGAGCGGCGAACCGTACATCACCCATCCCGTCGCCGTCGCGGAAATCTGCGCCGGCTGGAAGCTCGACGCGCAGGCGATCATGGCTGCGCTGCTGCACGACGTGATGGAAGACCAGGGCGTGACGAAGGCGGAACTCGCCGAACGCTTTGGTCCGAAGGTCGCCGAACTCGTCGACGGCCTGTCGAAACTCGACAAGATGGAGTTTCGCAACCGCGAGGAAGCGCAGGCGGAAAACTTCCGCAAGATGCTGCTCGCGATGGCGCGCGACGTGCGCGTGATCCTCGTGAAGCTCGCCGACCGGCTGCACAACATGCGCACGCTCGGCGCGGTGCCGATGGAAAAGCGTCGGCGCGTCGCGCGCGAAACGCTCGACATCTACGCGCCGATCGCGCACCGGCTCGGCCTGAACAACACCTACCGCGAACTGCAGGATCTGAGCTTCGCGAACTTCAATCCGCATCGCTACGCGACGCTCGAAAAAGCGGTGAAGGCGGCACGCGGCAATCGTCGCGAAGTCGTCGGCAAGATCCTCGAATCGGTGCAGCGCGCGCTGTCGGAAGCGCAGCTCGACGCCGAAGTCACGGGACGCGAGAAGACGATTTTCAGCATCTACAAGAAGATGCGCGACAAGCAACTGTCGTTCTCGCAGGTGCTCGACGTGTATGGCTTTCGCGTCGTCGTCGAGACGGCGCTCGAATGCTACACGTGCATCGGCGCGCTGCATGCGCTGTACAAGCCGGTGCCGGGCAAGTTCAAGGATTACATCGCGATCCCGAAGGTCAACGGCTATCAGTCGCTGCATACGACGCTCGTCGGCCCGTTCGGTGCGCCGATCGAGTTCCAGGTCCGCACGCGCAAGATGCACGAGATCGCGGAAGCGGGCGTGGCCGCGCACTGGCTGTACAAGAACGGCGGCGCCGACCTGAACGACGTGCAAAAGCGCGCGCATCAGTGGCTGAAGTCGCTGCTCGACATCCAGAGCGAGGCGGGCGATTCGAGCGAATTCCTCGAACACGTGAAGATCGACCTGTTCCCGGATGCGGTCTACGTGTTCACGCCGAAGTCGAAAATCATGGCGCTGCCGCGCGGCGCGACCGCGCTCGACTTCGCGTATTCGATCCACAGCGACCTCGGCAACCAGTGCGTCGCGGTGAAGATCAACAACGAGCTGCTGCCGCTGCGCACCGAGCTGAAGAGCGGCGACATCGTCGAGGTGATCACCGCGCCGTACTCGAAGCCGAATCCCGCCTGGCTCGGGTTCGTGCGTACCGGCAAGGCGCGCTCCGCGATTCGCCACTACCTGAAGACGATGCGGCTGACCGAATCGGTGCAGCTCGGCGAGCGGCTCGTCGATCAGGCGCTGAAGGGTTACGGCTACCAGTTGTCGGAAGTCACGCCGGAAGTGTGGGAAAAGCTGGTGCTGTGGACCGGCAATAAAGATCGTCAGGAGATTTTCGCGGATATCGGTCTCGGCCGGCGCGTCGCCGCGGTGATGGCCAAGCGCATCGAAGTGCTGATGAACGGCCAGGACGCGGACGACGACGACCATCCGCCGCGCGACCCCGCACACACGCCGCATGCGCCGCCGGTCGTGATCACCGGCACCGAAGGAATGTCGGTGCAGCTGTCCGCGTGCTGCCGGCCGATCCCCGGCGACGACATCATGGGATACATCGGAATCGGCCTCGGCATGGCGATCCACACGACCGACTGCCGCGTCGCACAACGGATTCACCGGCGCGATCCGGGCCGCTGGATCGACGTCACGTGGGCGCCGCAGCCGGGCCGCCTGTTCGACGTCGCGGTCAAGGTGGTCGTCAAGAATACGAAGGGCGTGTTCGCGCGCGTCGCGGCCGACATCACGTCGGCGGATGCGAACATCGTCCACATCGCGATGGACGAAGACCTGTCGCAGGAATCCAATCTGCTGCGCTTCGTGATCCAGGTGAGCGACCGCGTGCATCTCGCGAACGTGATGCGGCGCGTGCGTACGAACCCTGACGTGATGCGCATCGCGCGCGAGCGCTCGAGCGACGACACCCATCATCGCCACGACGGCGGGATGCGGATCGAGCGGGAGCGGGCCGACTACTGACGGCGACGGGCGCCGCAACGATCGCCTGCCCGTGCCTGTCCGCGTTTGACCGCGTTTGCCCGCATTTGCCATTCGCCGTCGGTTCGCGCGCCGGTGCCCCCGTGCCGGTCATCACCGTTTTCGATTCGATGCAAGGAGTCTGCGATGAAAGTGGCTGACCTGACCGGCATCACATTGGACTACTGGGTGGCCCGCGGTTTGGCCGACTTCGTCCGCGAAATCTACTTCACCGATAGCGGCGCCAAAGTCGCCGTGCGCGGCAACGACCGCGGCAAACCGTGGGACGGCCGCTTTACGCCGTCGTCGTCGTGGGAGGCCGCCGGCGTCGTGCTGGAGCGCGCGACGCGGTTCGAGGTACGGGAGCGCAACGCGGGTCAGCCGGTGCGCTGCATCGCGGAATTCGAGGGGGGAGGGGGCGTCGTGCAGGCACTTGGCGGCTGCGTGCGGATCGCGCTGCTGCGAGCGTTTGTCGCGAGCCGGTTCGGCGACAGCGTGGGCGAAATGATGAAGCACCCGCAGGTGCTGTTCGGCGACCGGATCGAGCCGGTCGCGGAGCCGAGCGCGATCGGCGATGTCGCCGATGTTCCGACGCCCGACGGACGCATCGGCGACATCGGATCGCCGCCGCGTTGAACGACGCGCGTCCGACGTTGCATCCAAAGCGGCGCCGGAAATGCAAAAGGCCTTCCTGACGCGAATCAGGAAGGCCTTTCAAGATGGCGCGGCTGGCAGGATTCGAACCCACGACCCCTTGGTTCGTAGCCAAGTACTCTATCCAACTGAGCTACAGCCGCATACCGGAACGTTACCGCGCATTCCGGCGAAAGGAAAGGGCCTTCCGATGAGATATATCCTCATGAGGAAGGCCCTCAAAAAAGTGGCGCGGCTGGCAGGATTCGAACCCACGACCCCTTGGTTCGTAGCCAAGTACTCTATCCAACTGAGCTACAGCCGCACGCAGAAGTGAGATTATAGCAGGGCTTCGAAAAAAGGGAAGAGCCGTAGCGTGAACCGGGGGTGATTTGTCATACGGACGACTTCGTGTAACCTGCATGAACCGTCACCCGCATCACGTTTGCACCGAAGCTGGACCACCATGAACAAGGCTTTTGTCAAAGAATCGACCGACACCGACGATGACGACCTCGAGGCCGGCCTGCCGGAGATCCCTGCCGGCGCGAAAAACTACATCACGCCGGCCGGCTACCAGCGGATGCGCTCGGAACTGCTGCATCTGATCGACGAAGAGCGGCCCGAAGTCGTCAAGCTGGTGTCGTGGGCCGCGTCGAACGGCGACCGCTCGGAAAACGGCGATTACATCTACGGCAAGCGAAGGCTGCGGGAGATCGACCGGCGTATCCGCTTTCTGACGAAGCGTCTCGATCTGGCGGAAGTCGTGGACAGCAGCCGGCAGGAGAACGTCGATCAGGTGTTCTTCGGCGCGACCGTCGAGTACGGGACCGAGGACGGCGAGAGTCACACGGTGACGATCGTCGGCGTCGACGAGGTCGATCTCGATTGCGGACACGTCAGCTGGATCTCGCCGGTGGCTCGCGCGCTGCTGAAGGCGAAGATCGGCGATCAGGTGACGCTGCAGACGCCGGCCGGCCCCCAGATGATCGACGTGCTCGACGTGCGTTATCCGGCGCGAGGCACGTGATCGCCCGGCGCTGACCGGCGCGCGGCGCCAGCAGGCGTTCGTCGCCGGCCGTGCATTAAAAAAGGCGCCGCAAAAGCGGCGACTTTTCGATACTGCGGTACTGCTGTTCGCTTAGAAGCGGTGGCGCAGGCCAGCCGTCACAGCGATCTGGTTCTGCGTCGTCGAAGCCGAGCTCAGACCGTTCAGGTACGCGCCGATGTTGGCCGAGTTCGAGCTGATGTGCTGCCAGTCGCCTTGCAGATACACGTCGGTACGCTTCGACAGCGCGTAGTCCGACTGCAGGCTGACCGTGTTGTAGTTCGGGTTCACGCCGCCGCCAAAGTCTGCACGGGTGTACGTGTACGCGCCAGCCAGGCTGATCGCCGGGGTCAGAGCGTAACGAATGTTGCCTTCGAAGTTCTGGAAGCGTGCGCTGTTGGCGAGGAACGCGATGCCGCCCGCCGTTGCCGAACCCGTACCCGACTGCTTGCCGGAGATGCCGCCGCCGGACGTGTCGCCGAGTTGGGTCTGCGTGAAGACGAAGCCAGCCGTTGCCGGGCCGAACGTGTACTGCAGGCCGCCGCCGAACGTGCGCTGGCGGCCGGCCAGGAACGTCCATTCGCCGGTCTGCGCGCCTGCGCTGCTCGACGAGCCGATGCCGGTCGCGCCGATGTTCGACGCGAACGTGCCGGCCGGCATGGTGTTGTTGATCTGCAGGTAGCCCGCTGCTGCTGCGAGGGGACCCCAGTTGTACGACGCGCCGAAGCTGTATGCACGGTTGTTCGCGAACTCAGCACTGTTCGAGAACGAGTACGTGCCGCCGAACTTGAAGCCCGCGTAGTTCACGCTCGTGTACTTGACCGTGTTGTTGAAACGGATCGAGTTGTTCAGGTTGTCGTTGTCATACGGGTGCGCCGCGATCGTGCCGCCGTACTGCGTGCCGGTCGCCGTCAGCGGTGCCAGATAGTCGACGACGCTGTCGTACTGGCGGCCGAGGGTGACGGCGCCGTACTGGTCGCTTGCGAGACCGACGAACGCCTGACGACCGAAGAGACGCGAGCTTTGCGCTGCCGAGCCGTTAGCGATGCTGAAGCCGTTTTCCAACGTGAAGATCGCCTTCAGACCGCCGCCCAGGTCTTCCGATCCGCGCAGGCCCCAACGGCTGCCGTTGATCGTGCCGCTGGTTTCTTGCCAGGCGCTGTGGCCGCCCTGGTTGTTCGTGTACGTGATACCGGCGTCGATCAGGCCGTACAGCGTGACGCTGCTTTGCGCATGCGCTGCCGTTGCAAAAACGCCCGTGAGGGCTGCGACCATGAGAGTCTTTTTCATCTTTGTAAACTCCGAGAACAGGAATGGGTTGTAGCAAACCCAGGCTGGTAGAAACCGCTACGCAAGCGCAGCGAGAGGCGGAAATGCGCGTCGGATCACTGCTTCCGACGGGCGTGTCGGTTTCCGGACAGGCAGAGTGTAGAGAGGGCGCTCGACGACGGGATATTCCGAAAAGCGCAATAACGTATTGCGCGTGCAGAAATTGTTGGGAAAACCGCCTGCGGCCCTTGCTGGTAAAGGGTTTGAGCCGGATAGCCCTTGAAGATTGGAGAGGTGTCAATCGCACAGCGTTGTGCGATTACTACAGAAAAGCGCCGCAATATATTGCGTCAGACAGTTAAGTGATTATTGCAATCAAAGGAACAATAGTTTGCCGACGGTGTGCTTAATTATTTTTCCGGGCGACCGCTATACTTGCGGCGCTGCTTTTCGAAGCAGACTTTTTCGTTGACGAAAAAAGATCTCCAAACCTTTGTCCGCGCGGCGTCAGCCGCGCTTTTTTTTACGCTTCCCTTTCCGTCGGTTCAACGACGCCTTTGGCTCGCGCTCGGCGTCTCGGATTCCGGTTCCGGCATCACCGTCCAATCTTCCATTACATAGTGACGGGCGTCCATTGGGGAACACAGCAGGTTCTGCCAGTGATCGCCGTGCCAGGAGCCAAACGGCACCCCGGCCGTGCCCACCGCCGACAAGCCGGAAGCATCGGTTCGCGCGATCCAGGCGATCAGGCGTTGAAAAGCGATCCACATAACTCTCTCCCGAATTGCACAGGATGAAGTAAATGATGAACCGCAGACTTTACTTGAACAACAGGTAAAAACACTTACGTTTGACACTAATTGTTACAAATGGACGCGCTGGCAAAGGAAAGATGCCGGGTGAATAAGCGATAATGCGGCGCGCGGCGGTGTTCCCGCATTTTTTGACGCAAGCCTTGATGCGCGCTGGTTTTATCGGCGGTTAGCGCACATTGAAATGAAAAATTCCCTTGACGGTCGATTCGCGTTCCCCGTATAACAACACAACTGATTTTCTGATCCGTTTGCGCATTAAGCGCAGGTCAATATGTACTCAATAGGCACTTACTGGCCGGGCAGGAACAGGTTATTCAGCGTGTGGGTAGATCCCACGTTATTAAACTCGAGGGAAACGGAAACATGGAAACCGGTATCGTCAAATGGTTCAATGATGCGAAAGGCTTCGGCTTTATCACGTCGGACGCCGGCGGCGACGATCTGTTCGCGCATTTCTCGGAAATCCGGGCCGACGGCTTTAAATCGTTGAAGGAAAACCAGCGTGTTTCCTTTGATGTGAAGGTTGGTCCGAAAGGCAAGCAGGCCGCAAACATCCAGCCGCTGTAACGGCTGGTCGCTTTAGCGTCCAATAGTTGCTGCTCCGATTCAAAGCCCCGCTCACGCGGGGCTTTGTTATTTGCAGCCCGGCCGCTCGCCGTGTGGTCGATGAACCGCGCATGCCTGCCGCCGTCAGAACTGGTGCATACTTCTCCGGTTTTCTCTTCGCCGCGTTCCACTCGCTGTTCATGTCTGAAACTCACCTGATTGCCGACACCTGCGCAGTCGACGCACCCATCGTCTTCGTCGATCTCGAAACTACCGGGGGCTCCGTCGGCGAGCATCGCATTACCGAAATAGGCGTCGTCGAAATCGCACAAGGGCGGGTTTCGCGCTGGAGCACGCTGGTCGATCCGCAGCAGGCGATTCCGCCATTCATTCAGCAGCTCACGGGCATCACCGACGACATGGTCCGCGGTCAGCCGACGTTCGGTCAGCTCGCTCCCGCACTGTTCGAGCGGCTCGGCGGCAAGCTGTTCATCGCGCATAACGCGAGTTTCGACCGCGGGTTTCTTTGCGCCGAGTTCGAGCGCGCGGGCCTGACCTTTCGACCGGATGTGCTGTGCACCGTGCGTCTGTCGCGTGCGCTCTTTCCGCATGAGAAGCGGCATGGGCTCGATGCGCTGGTCGAGCGTCACGCACTGGTGCCGCAGGATCGTCACCGCGCGCTCGCCGATGCGGACCTCCTGTGGCAGTTCTGGCAGACGCTCCACGCTCTCGTGCCGCTCGATGTGCTGCGCGCGCAGATCGAGCGACTCACGCGCCGACATCGCCTCGCCGGCGACATCACCGACGATGTGATCGACGCCGCCCCGGCCGGCCACGGTGTCTACGCATTCTTCGGCGACGGGGACGTGGCGCTCTATGTCGGACGGAGCGTCCGTGTGCGCCAGCGAGTGCGCTCGCATCTGTCCGGCGAGCGCCGGTCGGCGCGGGAGCTGCGCCTCGCGCAGCAGGTGCGGCGCGTCGAATGGCGGGAGACCGGCGGCGAACTGGGCGCGTTGCTGGTCGAGGCGCAATGGATCGCCGCGTTGCGTCCGTCATATAACCGTCAACCGCGCGCGTTGAGGACCGATCCGGTTTCGGCGCCGTGGCCGTTCGAGCGCGCGGTGCTCGTCGAAGAGTTCGATCGCGGCACGGGCGCGCGTTATTTCCATGCGATCGACGCCTGGTGCTATCTCGGTCACGCATCCACTGTGGACGAAGCCGTCGCGCTGATCGGGCGAACCTGCGCGCGGTCGTTCGAGCTGGCCACATACCGGATTCTTCGCACGCATCTCGCGCGCGGGCTGCAAGTGCAGCCGGTACGGGACGGCGCGGCACACAGCACGATCGACACCGTCGCCTGATTCGCAGGCCGGGTTCGCCGCCTCGGCAGCCGCCCGATGCGGCGCCGGCGCGTTTCAGGCCGTGCCGCCTACGCCGCCCGATTCACAAACATGTTGCAGTGCCTCGGTGAGCGCATCGGTACGCAGCGAGTCGTAGCGCGTCAGCGACTTCCAGTTGGCGAGGCTCTGCGCGACGCGCATCGGGCAATCCGGCTCGGTGCGCAACGACTGCACGCGGGCGAGGCCGGCGATCAATTGCGGCGTCAGCCGGTCGAGCTGCGGGCGGAGTACCGACGCCAGATCGGGCGCGGGCCCGGTGGGCGACGAACCCGTACGCCACGAATCGAACAACGCTTTCTGAATCTGCGAACTCGCGTCGATCTGGTCGGCAAAAAACGCATGCGCGAATGCCGGATCGACGCCCGCGCGCCGCGCGCGCTTGTCGACATCGGAGAGCAGTGCCTGTTCTCTTGCGGTATCGGTGATGGGGCGGTGATTGGCCCACTTCCAGTGCGCGATGGGCTCAGCGAGCGCGAGACGCTGCGAAACGAGCGAGATCAGATTGGTTAGCGCGGTATCGCCCGCGTCCGCCTGAGCGGACGGGACCAACAGCGACGCAAGCAGCGCGACGCAGCACCACGCGCTCTTGCGCATCAAGGATTTCATGGAGGACAACGGAAAGATTTGCGATCGACGGAGAAAGGCGAAGCATACCGCGCGTCGCTCGATCGGGCGACGCGTGCGCGATTCTCCGCGCGTCCTCGCGCCGTTCTCAGGGTATTTTCTACCGCCCGCCGCAACTCCCCGCTGCGAGCGGCCAGGTGGGCACGGCTCCGACGATATCGACGCCCCGGTGGCGGTCAGCCGTTATTTCTGTTCGTGAGCCTTGCGTTGCTCGTCCAAAAACGCGCGAACGTGAGCGGGCAATTCATCGCCGAGAAACTCGACGGCCACGGGTTCCGGATCGGGGCTGAGAATCTGGTCCGGGGTCGGAATCCGCGGGGGTTTGGCATCCATGATCTTTCTCCTGAATGAATGGATTATCCGACTCGGTCGTTTTGCCGCGCCAGTGCATGTGACCGTAACGGTGCTTTTCACACGCTGCTGTTGCTTGCACGCACATCGTCGGCTAGGCGTCGTTTGCGGCATTTATAATCGGCTGATTGTCTCCGGCCTCAGCCAATGCGCAGTGGTTCACTGCCGCGCTCCGTTCGCCCACCCGTGTTTAACGGCTTCTCCCGTTGCCGGGTTGACCCCTTTCTGATGTTCCATTCATTGCCGGCGTGCAGACACGCCGCGCAGCACCGCCTCCCTGGCCGAAAAGAAAATTCCCTGGAAGGGTCGCGTAAGGATCTGTCGCGATCAGACGTCGATTTCGACGATGGGGCGCGGGCGGCGCTTCGGGCGCACATCTGGAGATAACCCGTCCGCGTCGCCCGTCAACGTGTTTGTTCGCAATCGCTGTTACCTGACGGAGCGATAGGTTTCGGTACGCCCGGAGTGGGTCAGTACGAGTTGCCAGAGTTGTCCTTGTCGCGAGCGGAAAAATCCGGCGCAGCACAGCAGATAGTATTTCCACATCAGGTAAAAGCGCTGGTTATAGCGCGACTGGAGACGTGGCCACGCATGGTTGAAGCGGTCCCACCACGCCATCAAGGTGCGATCGTAATCCTGACCAAAGTTGTGCCAGTCTTCGATGACGAAGCGACCCTCGACGGCGCCGGAAATATCCGTCGCCGATGGAAGTTTTCCGTTCGGGAAGATGTACTTGTCGATCCATGGATCGGTTCCCTGACTGCTCGAAGCCAGTCCGATCGAATGCAGCAGGAACAGTCCGTCGGGCGCCAGCAGGCGACTGACCGTGTCGAAGTAGGTCTCGTAGTTTTTGCGGCCGACATGCTCGAACATGCCGACAGAGACGATCTTGTCGAATTGCCCTTGCAGGTCCCGATAGTCCTGAAGGATCAGATTGACGGGTAACCCTTTGCAGCGTTCCCGGGCCAGTGCCAGTTGCTCCTTCGAAACGGTGATGCCAGTCACTTCCACGCCATACCGTTCGGCAGCGAATCTGGCGAGTCCGCCCCAGCCACAGCCTATGTCCAGAAGTGTCTCCCCGGCACGGAGCTTCAACTTCCGGCAGATCATGTCCAGTTTGTCGAACTGCGCCTGCTCCAGATCCGTCGCGGTCTCCCAGTAACCGCACGAATAGATCATGCGACTGTCCAGCATTGCCTCGAATACATCGTTTCCTGCGTCGTAGTGCTGTTCGCCTACCTGAAAAGCGCGGCTCTTCGATTGCAGGTTGAACAAGCGATGACGCATGTGCTCGAAGGCGAGTCGAAACTTCGCGAGGCCGACGGCCGCTGAATCGATATCGCTGCGGAGCAGTCTCGCAAAAAGTTCGTCGAGCTGTTCGCAATCCCATTGACCATCCATGTAGGCCTCGCCGAGGCCGAGCGACCAACTGGAGAAAACGCGTCTATAGACATCCCGGTCGAAGACCCGGATATCCCAGGCGCGGTCTCCGTTAATGGCTGCATCTGCTTTCTCGAGGAGCGCCGTCAAGATTTCAGGGGCCTCGGTATCCCGGTCAGGGACGTTGTGTTCAAGTGGGCTGGAGGGTTGCTGTTCACGCGTCATATTCGATTCGGTCACACCGGAAGTGCTTGTTGCGTGCCTTTAACGATCAGGCTTGTGGGCCGGACTATGGATCAAACCCATCGCGCTGTGAAATTTAATAAACGTATCAACTCGATAGATCCAGCCTGTGCTGGGCCAGGCGATCCGGTCGCTCTCGTTTCCGAACATTGGCGCCGCGTCTGCCAATCACGCGAAATGGCAGGATTTGTCGTGTTACGCCCATTGATGACGACTATTGAGGTCGGGAGAATGAATGCAGTTTCCTATGGAGGTCAGTCATGACTTTGAATGTCGCCGGAATCGCCGTCCCCGATAGCCAACTCGCACGCGAAATCACGGAACTGGTTCGTGATACCGAGTCGCCTCTGCTGTTCCATCATTCCAGCCGCGTCTATTACTTCGGTGCGCTGGCGGGCAAGCACCGCGGCCTGACATTCGATTCCGAGCTGCTCTATTGCGGCTGCATGTTCCACGACATGGGCCTGACCCACCAGCACAGCAGCGCGGGCGAACGTTTCGAAGTCGACGGCGCCAATGCCGCTCGCGATTTCCTGAAGGGCCACGGCATCAGCCAGCAGGACATCGACACGGTGTGGACGTCTATCGCGCTGCACACCACGCCGGGAATTCCGCAGCACATGCATCCTGTCGTTGCGCTCGTCACGGCCGGCGTGGAAATGGACGTGCTGGGCCTGACCTATGCCGAGTACAGCGATGCCGAACGCGAAGCGGTCGTCCAGGTGCATCCGCGCGGCGACAACTTCAAGGAAAACATCATTCAGACGTTCTACGACGGCATCAAGCACAAGCCGGACACGACCTTCGGCAACGTCAAGGCGGATGTGATCGCTCACAAGGATCCGCATTTCCACGCCGGCAACTTCTGCAGCGTGATCCACGGCTCGGCCTGGGCCGCCTGACCGGTTTTTGCACCCATGCAGTCAGCCTGGCCGAACGCTTCTGCCAGGCTTCGTGATCAACCCTCGAGGAGCACAAACATGACCGAGAAATCGAATCCGCCCACGCTGACCCATGCAACCGGCGCGCCGGTCAGCGACAACGTGAACATCCAGACGGCGGGGCCGCGCGGTCCTGCTCTGTTGCAGGACGTATGGCTGATCGAGAAACTGGCGCACTTCGATCGCGAGGTGATTCCCGAGCGCCGCATGCATGCGAAGGGGGCCGGCGCCCACGGGACGTTTACCGTGACCCATGACATCACGCGTTACACGAAGGCGAAGATCTTCTCGGAGATCGGCAAGCAGACGCCGATGTTCGCGCGCTTTTCGACGGTTGCGGGTGAGCGTGGTGCGGCCGACGCCGAGCGGGACATCCGCGGTTTCGCGTTGAAGTTCTATACCGAGGAAGGGAACTGGGATGTGGTGGGCAATAACACTCCCGTGTTCTTCTTTCGCGATCCGCTTCGTTTCCCCGATCTGAATCACGCGATCAAGCGTGATCCGCGTACCGGATTGCGCAGCGCCGACAGCAACTGGGACTTCTGGTCGTTGCTGCCGGAGGCGCTGCATCAGGTCACGATCGTCATGAGCGAACGCGGGATTCCGCGCACGTTCCGCCACATGCATGGCTTTGGCAGCCATACGTACAGCTTCATCAATGCGGGCAACGAGCGGACGTGGGTGAAATTCCATTTCCGCACGCAGCAGGGCATCGAGAACGTGACGGATGCTCAGGCGGAGGCGCTGGTCGGCAAGGATCGCGAGACGCATCACCGCGACCTCTACAACAGTATCGAGGCCGGGAATTTCCCGCGCTGGACGCTCTTCATCCAGGTCATGACGGACGCTCAGGCAAAAGCGTTTCCGTTCAATCCGTTCGATTTGACGAAGGTCTGGCGCGAAGGCGGACTTTCCGCTGATCGAGGTCGGCTACTTTGAACTGAACCGGAATCCCGGGAATTTTTTTGCGGAGACCGAGCAGGCGGCGTTCTCGCCGGCGAACATCGTGCCCGGGATCAGCTATTCGCCGGACAAGATGCTGCAGGCGCGGCTGTTCTCCTATGCCGACGCGCAGCGCTACCGCCTCGGAGTGAACTTCAACCATATTCCCGTCAACGCACCGAAGTGTCCGTTCCACAGCTATCACCGCGACGGGGCGATGCGCACGGACGGCAACCTGGGCGACACGCCGTCCTACTGGCCGAACAGCAAGGGCGTCTGGACCGATCGGCCTGAGCTCAACGAGCCGCCGCTGGAAATCGACGGCGCCGCGGCCCACTGGGATCATCGTGTCGACGACGATCACTACCAGCAGCCCGGCGATCTGTTCCGGAAGATGAGTGCGGCACAGCGCCAGACGCTCTTCGACAATACGGCGCGGGCGATGGGCGATGCGAGGCAGGAGGTGAAGCAGCGCCATATCGACAACTGCGCGAAAGCGGATCCCGAGTACGGGGCAGGCGTCGCGGCCGCATTGGCACGACTGGCGGCTGGTTCGCTGTAACGCAGGAAGAAGATGCGGGGCCGCCGCGCAGCGTCACCGGCCGATAGCTGGCATCGACGGGCTGTAGGCAGTCATATACTGCCATCTTGCGCGTCACGCAGACGTAGCGGGAGAGTGGTCGAGATGAGCAAGGTGATTGGGGTGGTGGCCCTTCCTGGTGTTCAGTTGCTGGACGTTTCCGGGCCGCTCGACGTATTCGCTCAGGCGAATGTCGAGCAGGGCAGCGAGGTCTATCGGATGCAGGTTATCGCTTGCGAGACGGGACCCATTCGCAGTTCTTCCGGTGCGCGCCTGCTCCCGGATGCGGTCGCGCCTCACCCGGTCGGACGGATCGATACGCTGCTGGTAGCCGGCGCACCCAATGCCGGGAATATCGACCTTTCGCCCAACGTCTTGAAGTGGATACGCGCTACGGCCGCCCGTAGCCGGAGATTTGGGTCCGTGTGCACCGGCGCTTTTGTTCTGGCGGCAACAGGCTTGCTGGATGGCCGCCGCATTACGACCCATTGGGCTGCCGTCGATGCGTTGATCAGTGCCTACCCGTCCGTGCAGATCGACGAGGACGCGCTCTATGTACGGGACGGGAAGTTGCGTACCGCGGCCGGAGTCACAGCCGGACTGGACCTTGCTCTCGCGCTGGTCGAAGAAGATCTCGGACGCGACATTGCGAGGCGTGTCGCAGGACAACTGGTGATGTACTTCAAGCGCCCGGGCGGGCAATTGCAGTTCAGCCGCAAGGGGGAAACCCGTCCGGCAGGAAGATCGGCGTTGCAGACGGTTCAGCGCTGGGTTGCGGCTAACCCCGAACTCAGGCACAGCATAGAGAACATGGCGAGGCATGCGGGATTAAGCCCCAGGCATTTTGCACGTCTGTTCCATGCTGAAGTGGGCATCACGCCAGGGGCCTGGGTTGAAGCGACCCGCGTGGCCGCCGCCCGTCATCTACTGGAAAACGGGCACGACACCCCCAAGCTGGTGGCAGCCAAGTGCGGATTCGCCAATGCCGATACGTTGCGCCGGATTTTCAGGAAGCACGTCGGCATCACGCCTGCCGAATACCGTAAAGGACACAGCGCACGGGCCGGGTAGCAGGCGCAGAAATACGCACCGGGCATCATCACTGGACCTTCGGACGAGTGTCCCGATCAACGCTCCCGGCGCCATGAGATAAGCTGGGCCTATGGACATCCGCCAGCTCAAATATTTCGTCGCGATCGTCGATTGCGGCAGCCTCTCCAAAGCCGCCGAACAGTTGTGCGTCGCGCAGCCTTCGCTGAGCCAGCAGGTCGTCGGCCTCGAGACCGAACTCAGGGCGCAACTGCTGCTGCGCAGCCATCGGGGCGTCAAGCCCACCGAAGCCGGACGCGCCCTCTATTTGCGCGCGCGGGACGTCCTGCGTCAGGTCGCGCAGATTCCGCTTGCGGTACAGGTCAGCGGCACGGAGTCCGGACACGTGGCGATCGGCTTGCCGACCAGCGTGGCCGTCGTGTTCGCGCTGCCTCTTTACGAGCATGTAAGACGCCATTACCCCGGGATCCGCCTGCACATCGTCGAGGGCATGAGCGGGCATCTTGCCGAACTGATGGCCAACGGGCGTCTCGACATGGCGATCCTGTTCCGCGAAGCGGAGACGCGCGGCGTCTCCGTCCATCCGCTCTTCGAGGAGAACCTGTATGTGTTCGGCGCCATCGAAGGCATCGATGCCGGCGCGGATGTCCCGTTGCGCTGCCTCGCGGGCGTGCCGCTCGTGCTGCCCAGCGCGACGAACGGCCTGCGGCTGCTGATTGCGCGCGCGTTCGCACGCGAGGGAATCGAACCTGAAGTCGTCGCGGATATCGATTCGCTGCCGACCATGCTGGCCATTGCCCGCCGCGGAGACGTCGCCACGATCGTCTCGTCCGATGCGTTCGGCCATGCGGCCGACCAGCATCTGATCCACCGCCTCGTCGAGCCCGAGATCTCGCGTGCCGTCGCGTTATGCGTACCCAACGCGCTGCCGACCAGTGCGGCTTCGCTGGCCATCCAGAAAGTCGTCGGGCAGCTCGTGGCCGAACTGGTGGACAGCGGTGTCTGGACCGGGGTGCTGCGTCGCGCCGACGCTCGCGCCCCGGCTTCGCCCGCCGGACGTGCGCCCGGCAAGACCCGGGCATAGGCGGGACCTATATCCGGTAGCCTCAATCGGTATTTCACGGCGGGCGTACGGACCGCTAGATTGTTGCCTTCGATTCGACAGAAAGCGCCTGCGAGGCGTTCGAAGGAGACACATGTACGCCCAGATTTTCGATCCCGTTGCGCACTCCATTGCGGCGTCCGCCGCGTTCGCGGTGCTCCCGCTGCTGACCCTGTTCGTCCTGCTCGGCGTGCTGCGTCTGCCCGCGCGATGGGCGGCGCTCGCATCGCTGCTCGTGGCGATGATCGTCGCCGGGTCCGTCTACCGGATGCCGGCCGGTCAGGTCGTCAGTGGGGCGCTCGAAGGCGCGGCGGTCGGTTTTTTCCCGATCATCTGGATCGGGATCAACGCGATCTGGCTCTTCAAGCTGACGCAGACAAGCGGTCACGCTGACGTTCTCCGGCGCGCCCTTGCCCACGTGAGTCCGGACCAGCGCGTCCAGGCCGTGCTGATTGCGTTCTGCTTCGGCGCGTTGCTCGAGGCGCTGGCCGGCGGTGGCGCGCCGGTCGCGATCTGCGCCGTGCTGCTGATCTCGCTCGGCGTCGAACCGCTGAAAGCGGCGACTGTCTGCCTGCTGGCCGATACGAGCCCGGTCGCGTTCGGCGCGCTCGGCCTGCCGATCACCGTCCTCGCAAAAATCACGCAGCTGCCGGTGCACGACATCAGCGTGATGGTCGGACGTCAGGCGCCGCTGCTCTCGCTGCTCATTCCGCTGATGCTCGTGTTCATTCTCGACGGCCGGCGTGGCCTGAAAGAAGTGTGGCCGCTCGCGGCGGTCGCGGGCCTCGCTTTCGCGTTCGCCCAGTTCGCCGGATCGATGCTGTTGCCAGTCGAGCTGGTCGACATCGTCGCGGCGCTGATCTGCGCGGGCGCTTCGGTGGCCTTCCTGCGCGTATGGTCGCCTCGGGTGCTGCGAGCCGGTGCTGCGCAGGCGGCGGCGGCCGACGGCGACGGAGGAACGCGCGCCGCCGCGAGCCATGATGATGGCGGCGGCCTGCAGGGCGCGGCGCTCGCGATGCCGATGACGGGCGGCGGCGCGCCGTTCGTGCACCACGCCGCACCGGGTGCCGCGGCTTCCCGCTTTGTCGCGAACGCCGCGCCGCGCGCAGTCGTCGAAACGCGCGATTCGCGTGCGGAAATCCTGCGGGCGCTGGCGCCGTACGCCGCAGTGATCCTCGTGGTCGCCGCAACGCAGATCGGCTTCGTCGCACATGCGATGGGCGCGCTGACCTCGACTTTCGCGTGGCCCGGACTGCATGTGGTCGATCCGAAGGGCTTGCCGGTCTCGGCCGGCATCGCCAAATTCGAATGGTTGCTGTCGGCGGGGTCGATCGTGCTGATTGCCGGCCTGCTCTCGGTGCCGGTGCTCAAACTGGATGCGCGCACAGCCATGCGCACCTACCTGAAGAACCTGCACGAACTGCGCTGGCCGGTGTTCACCGTCTGCTGCGTGGTGGGCGTCGCGTACATCCTGAATCTCTCCGGCCAGATCGTCACGCTCGGGATCTGGGCGGCCCGCGCGGGCACGGCGTTCGCGCCGGTATCGCCGGTGCTCGGCTGGTTCGCGACCGCGCTGACCGGTTCCGACACGTCGGCCAACGCGCTCTTCGGCATGCTGCAGCTGACCACCGCGCATCACACGGGGCTCTCCGACATTCTCCTCACCGCGGCCAATACGGCCGGAGGCGTGGTCGGCAAGGCGGTATCGCCGCAGAACCTGGCGGTCGGCGCAGTCGCCGTCGGCATGGTCGGCCGCGAAGGTGTCCTGTTTCGTCGCGTGTTCGCGTGGACGGTGCTGATGATCGCCGTGCTCAGCATTCTCGTGTGGGCGCAGTCCACGCCGCTGCTCAACTGGATGGTGCCCTGACTCAACGTGTTTCCGGTCCTCGCGCGTTGCCGGTCCGGGATCAAGCAAGGAACGTTATCGACATCATGAATCACTCTGTCCTTCCTCTCGCCGACATTACCGTCGTTTCGATCGAGCAGGCAATTGCCGCGCCGCTCGCGTCCCGGCATCTCGCCGACTGGGGCGCCCGCGTCATCAAGATCGAACGTCCCGGCCCGGGCGACTTCGCACGCGACTACGACACCGCCATGGACGGCTTGTCCAGCCAGTTCGTCTGGACCAACCGGTCCAAGGAGAGCCTCGCGCTCGATATCAAGGACGAACGCGGCCAGGAGACGCTCGAAGCGCTCCTCGCGCGGGCGGACGTATTCATCCAGAACCTTGCGCCGGGAGCCGCAAAACGTCAGGGCCTCGACGCGAAGTCGCTGGTCGAGCGCTTTCCGCGCCTCGTCGCGTGCGATGTTTCGGGTTACGGCAGCGGTGGCCCGTATAGCGACAAGAAGGCGTACGACCTGCTGGTCCAGTGCGAGACGGGTTTTCTGTCGATCAACGGTACGCCCGATTCGCCGTCGAAATGCGGCCTTGCGATTGCCGACATCGCCACCGGCATGTACGCGCTCAACGGGATCCTGATGGGCCTGCATCAGCGTTCGCGCACCGGACGCGGGATGGCCTTCGAGGTTTCGCTGTTCGACGCGATGACGGAATGGATGAGCTATCCCGCGTACTACACGCGCGGGCGCGGCGAACCGGTGCCGCGCAGCGGCGCGCGCCATGCGACGATCGCGCCGTACGGACCGTTCGCGACCGGCGACGGCAAGACTGTGTTCTTCGGTATCCAGAACGAACGCGAATGGCGGAATTTCTGCACCGTCGTGCTGGAGGACGCCGATTTTGCCGTCGACGCGCGCTACGTGACGAACTCGCTGCGGCTCGCCAATCGTGACGCGCTCGAACGCACGATCGTCGAGCGCTTTGCCGCCTGGACCAGCGACGAAGTGCTGGCCCGCCTCGATCGCGCGTCGATTGCGAACGGCAAGATGAACGACGTCGACGCGCTGCTGGATCATCCGCAACTGGTGGAGCGCAATCGTTATCGCGACGTGGCGACGGAACGCGGCGCCCAGCAGATGTTCCTGCCTGCCGTCACGATCCCGGGTATCGAACCGGTCATGGGCGCGGTGCCGGCCGTCGGCCAGCATACGGACGCGATCCTCGCCGAACTCGCCGCGCGACGCGAAACCGGCGTCGAACACGAGACGGCGCCGCGGAGCGAAGCATGACGACACCACGCATCACGCGCACCGTGCTTGCGGTACCGGGCCACCGGCAGAAGATGCTGCAGTCGGCGGCGGCCAGCCCGGCGGATGCCGTATTCATCGACCTCGAAGATGCCGTGCCGCCGGAGAAGAAACAGGAGGCGCTCGACTGCGCAACCCAGGCGCTCAAGGAACTCGACTGGGGGGCGAAGTGGGTATCGGTGCGCATCAACGCGAACGAAGCCGGCGTGGCGGAGCACGAAATCGTGACGCTCGCGCGCGATGCCGGGCGACTCGATGCATTGCTGATACCGAAGGTCGAAAGCGTCGCAACGGTTCGGGAGGTCGAACGCCTGTCGTCGACGCGCCCCGCGCAGCATGCGCCGCTTGCAATCGAAGCGCTGATCGAAACGGCGCGCGGCATCGTCCGCGTCGACGACATCGCCGCGTCCAGCGAGCGTATTGCCGCGCTGCACTTCGGAGTCGGCGACTTCTCGGCGTCGATTGGCGCGCGCAACGTGGAAATCGGCGGCGCACATCCCGGCTACGCGCTCACGCTGAAAAACGAGGCGGGTAATTACACGACCGCCGCGCTCGACCTGTGGACCTATCCGATGATGCGTCTTCTCGTGGCCGCGCGCGCGTTCGGGCTGCGCGCCATCGACGGGCCGTGCGGCGCGTTCCGCGATCCGGTACTGACGCGGGCATGGGCGTTGAAGGCGGCGGCAATGGGCTACGACGGCAAACAGGTGATCCATCCGGACCAGATCGAGCCGACGCGCGCCGCTTTCATGCCTTCGGCCGCCGAGGTGGAGAGCGCACGACGAACCATCGACGCACTGCGGGCGGCACAGTCGGCGGGGCTTGCGGCGGTGTCGCTGGACGGCAGGATGATTGATTTCGCGAACGTGCGCATGGCCGAGCGGATACTCGCAATGGCTGCCGCCTGAGCCGGCAGCTTGCTGACTGCAGCGTGAGTTTCCCTTTTATCGTGCGACCTGGGATGCGAAATTGAGGCGGTACTGCTGGGGGGTAATACCCAGTCTCCGTTTGAACGCCATGCGAAGCTGATCGGTATCTTTCATCCCGCATTGGTACGCGACCGTTTTCAGTGGCGTCCCGCTATTTTCCAGCATGACCCTGGCCGCATCGATTCGTGCGCTTTCCACAAATTCTCCGGGCGTTACGTGGGTGTCCCTCACGAATATGCGCGAGAAGTGGCGCTTGCTCATCCTGGCCACGGCAGCCAGTGTCTCGACGGTCAGGTTTTCTCCCAGATGCCCCAGCACGTACTGCTGGACCTGGGCAATGGGTGACGAGGCTTCTGCGTAGGGCGTGAGATAGGGGCTGAATTGCGACTGACCGCCGGCTCGCTGAAGAAATACGACGAGCCGCCTGGCCACGTTCAGCGCGATGTCGGGACCGTGATCCTGGGCGAGCAGGTACAGTGAAAGATCGATGCCGGCAGTGACGCCTGCCGACGTATAGAGATTGCCGTCCTGAAGAAAGATGCGATCGAATTCGACCCGGGCCGTCGGGCATAGCGCGGCGAGTGCCGCCGCATCGTTCCAGTGCGTAGTCACCGCGCGATCGTCGAGCAAGCCGGCGCGTCCGAGCGTGAGCGCTCCATTGCAGATCGAACCGAAGCGCCGGGCCTGTCCGCTCGCTTCCCGAAGCCACGCGTGTACAGGCTCGGCGAGCGCTTTCTGCGCGATTTCGGGGCCGCCGGCGACGAGCAGGAGGTCACAAGCGTCGGCGGCCTCGGTGAAATGCCGGTCAGGCAGGATCTGCAGCCCGCTTGCGCAACGGACTGCTCCGCGCTCTGTCGAAATCAGTTCGAGCTGATACCGCGTGTCGGGCAGCAGAAAGCGGTTGGCCTCGGAGAATACGTCGGTGGGACCAAACACGTCGAGTGCCTGGACGCCGGGAAAGACTAGTAGGGCAACTCGGCGCATCGGTCTGGGAGCGGATTGACGAAACAACGAGCGTATCAGTTCATGGATAGAACACCGTTCGCACGACAGCAACGCCGGGCGGGAATCGCGTGGATCAGGCAGTCCGCGGCTTCCGATGACAGAACATCGATGGCGAGTCTGCCCGCGCCGGACGGGTCGCGGGCAGCGGCGGACGCTTAGCTGTAGTACGTGTCGTCGAGCAGCATGTCTTCGAAGAATGCGCCGAACTGCTTGTGCGGATCACGCAGATGGATTTCGAGAATCCAGCGCATGGCCGACGGCGTGGCTTCGAGGTCGGCGAGCGATCCGGTATGGATCGTGGCATGCGGGAAGTCCGATACGCGATGGCCGGGCAGATCGAAGTTCAGTTCCCAGCCCATCGACCGAGCCGTTTCGTCGGCGTAGGCATACAGTGCCTGGCCGGTGAGGCGTTTGGTTTCCCACACGCCGCGAACGTCGTGGAAGAGTCGTTCGGCGTCGCGCGCGCAACGCTCATAGGCTTCGTTTTTCCCGACGACGAAGGACGCACCGCCATCGCCTTCCCACGAGTCGACGCGCGGAGCGATATCGATAAAGAAGATGTCGTTTTCCTGCAGCAGGACACCGGGAGCGGAGGCCTGCTTCATCGGTCTGGTCGTGTTGCTGCCGAAGCGCACGCGTGTCGGATGCCAGCTCAAGGCGAGGCCTGAGCCGACGAGAACGCCCTTGGCCATTGCGACCGCGTCCTCTTCGACCATCCCGGGTTTGACGTTCGCCGCGATCTGCCGAATGGCCTCGCGGGTTTTTTGACGTGCCTGCAGCATGCCGTCGATGGAAAATGCCGGGCCTACCCGCTCGGCGGCTGCAAGAATCTCACTCATCGAAATAGCTCCGTGGGGTGCGGAGGCTGAAGTGCCTCACGCCTCGCGAAATTCTCTATGGGCACGATGGCTGGGGGAATTTTTTTGACACCTGACCGACTGCCAGATTGACCGGTATTCGTGCCATCGGGCGGATGGGGGCGTGGCTTGGGCCGCCGGATGTCCGAGCAATGATGCTGAAAATGCCGCCACGGATTCCAGAAAGCAAAAAGCCCAGTCGCTGGGACTGGGCTAAGTTGCTTGATTCTCGCTTGATTCTATTTGGTGCCGGAAAGAGGAATCGAACCCCCGACCTTCGCATTACGAATGCGCTGCTCTACCGTCTGAGCTATTCCGGCATCAGAGAAAAAAGATTATAGGCGGCATTCTGCTGGCTTGGCAAGCCCCCTTTCCCAACTTTTTTAGTCTTTCGCCTGCTGGTGATAGCCGGTCACGCGTTCGACCTCGTTCTTCGAGCCGAGGAACACCGCGACGCGCTCGTGCAGGCTCGTCGGCTGAATGTCCATGATCCGCTGTTCGCCGTTCGTCGCCGCGCCGCCCGCCTGCTCGACGATGAACGCCATCGGATTCGCTTCGTACATCAGACGCAGTTTGCCGGGCTTGTCCGGCGTGCGGCGGTCGGCCGGGTACATGAAGATGCCGCCGCGATTCAGGATCCGGTGCACGTCGGCGACCATCGATGCGATCCAGCGCATGTTGAAGTTCTCGCCGCGCGGGCCGTCCTTGCCCGCGTTCAGCTCGCCGATGTAGCGCTGCACCGGCTCATGCCAGTGGCGCGCGTTCGACGCGTTGATCGCGTATTCGCGCGTGTCTTCCGGAATGCGCATCCCGCTTTGCGTGAGCACCCACGAGCCGAGTTCGCGGTCCAGCGTGAAGCAGTTCACGCCGTGGCCGGTCGTCAGCACGAGCACGGTTTGCGGGCCGTACACTGCATAGCCGGCGGCGACCTGCTGCACGCCGGGCTGCAGGAACGACTGCTCGGTCGCCTGCTGGCCGTCCGGGCAGCGCAGCACCGAGAAGATGGTGCCGATCGACACGTTGACGTCGATGTTCGACGACCCGTCGAGCGGATCGAACACAAGCAGATACTCGCCGCGCGGGTAGTTCGACGGAATCGGGAAGAACGTTTCCATTTCTTCGGATGCCATCGCGGCCAGGTTGCCGCCCCATTCGTTCGCTTCGAGCAGGATTTCGTTCGACAGGATGTCGAGGTTCTTCTGCACTTCGCCCTGCACGTTCTCGCTGCCGGCGGTGCCGAGGGCGTCGCCGAGCGCGCCCTTGCTGACGTTGTAGCTGATCGCCTTGCACGCGCGCGCGACGACTTCGATCAAAAGACGCAGGTCGGCCGGCAGGTTGCGATGCTCGCGCTGCTGTTCGATCAGGTACTTCGTAAGAGTGGTGCGACGTTGCAATGCCATTGCAGGACTCCGGGATGCAGGGGAATCCCGTAATTCTACCCGCTCGGGTAGTGCAATTTTGATGGCAGGCGTACACGAGCCATTTCTCGCGCCCCCAAAAAAAAGCCGGCACGTCGTGCCGGCCTTCTTTCGCGAGCGCCGCGCCGCGGCGGCAAAAAAACCGTCAGGCGAGCGCCTTTTCGACGATTTCGCGCACGTCGCGCGATTTCGCGCCTGCCGCGACCCGCGTGAGCGCCGCGTGCATCTGCTCGCGCAGCGCCGGCGTGAAGCGGCGCCACAATTCGAGCATACGCGCGAGCCGCGCGGCGACCTGCGGGTTCAGCGCGTCGAGCGCCAGCACCTGCTCGGCCCAGAACGCATAGCCGGAGCCGTCCGGCGCGTGCAGCTGCGCCGGATTCGAGCCGCAGAACGCGAAGATCAGCGAGCGCGCCCGGTTCGGGTTTTTCAGGTTGAACGCCGGGTGCTTCATCAGCGCGCGCACCGTGTCGATCACCGCGCGGCCGGGGCCGCCGCGTTGCGTGGCCTGCAGCGTGAACCACTTGTCGATCACGAGCGGTTCGTTCTCGAAGCGCTGATAAAAATCCTGCAGCGGGCGCTGTGCGAAGTCGCCGCCCGTCGACGCCGCCGCGGCGAGCAGCGTGGACAATGCCGCCGCGCGGTCGGTCATGTTGTTCGCCGCATCGTATTGCGCGGCGGCGAGGCGCACGGCGTCGGCCGGATCGTCGAGTTCCGCGAGGTACGACAGCGCGAGATTCTTCAGCGCGCGATGACCGGCTGCAACGGGCGTCGCGTCGTAAGGCCCCGGCGTCAGATGGCGTTCGTAGACCGCGAGCCAGTCCTTCGACAGCGCGGCAGCGAGACGCCGGCGCACGAACTGCCGCGCGGCGTGCACGGCGGCGGGATCGGACTCGGTCATCTGCTCGGCGAGGTAGGTCTCGGACGGCAGCATCAGCGCGAGTTCGCGGAACGACGGCGACAGCGATTCGTCGGTCAGCACGCGGCGGAACGCATCGACGACCGCGTCGTCGAGCGCGAGCGCGCGGCCCGCGGCGGCGGCCGTCGTCAGCGCGAGCAGCTCGCGCGTCGCGAGCCGCTGGCCCGCTTCCCAGCGGTTGAACGGATCGCTGTCGTGCGCGAGCAGGAACGCGAGTTCGTCGTTGCTGTAGCCGTATTCGACGATCACCGGCGCGGAGAAATTGCGCAGCAGCGACGGCAGCGGCTTCACCGGCACGTCGACGAACGTGAACGTCTGCTGCGCTTCGGTCACTTCGAGCACGCGCGTCGTGCCGCGCGCTTCGCTCTCGCCTTCGAGACGCAGCGGCAGATCGGCGCCATCCGCGCCGATCAGGCCGATCGCGAACGGAATCAGCAGCGGCCCTTTCTGCGTTTCGCGCGCGGCCGGCGACGCGTCGCCGTAGCCCTGCGAAACGCCGACCGTGTAGCGGCGCTGCGCGTCGTCGTAGCGCGTCGTCACCGTGATGCGCGGCGTGCCCGCCTGGCTGTACCAGCGCTCGAATTGCGCGAGATCGCGGCCGTTCGCATCGGCGAGCGCGCGCCGGAAGTCGTCGCAGGTCACCGCCTGCCCGTCGTGCCGCGCGAAGTACAGGTCCATCCCCTTGCGAAAGCCGTCGCGGCCGAACAGCGTCTGATACATCCGCACGACTTCCGCGCCTTTCTCGTAGACGGTCATCGTGTAGAAGTTGTTGATCTCGACGTAGCTCTCGGGGCGCACCGGATGCGCCATCGGGCCCGCGTCCTCGGCGAACTGCATCTGGCGCAGCACGCGCACGTCCTCGATGCGCTTCGTCGCGTGCGCGGCCTCGTCGTTTGCGCCGCCGGCCATGTCCGCCGAAAATTCCTGATCGCGGAACACCGTGAGTCCTTCCTTCAGGCTCAACTGGAACCAGTCGCGGCACGTCACGCGGTTGCCGGTCCAGTTGTGGAAGTACTCGTGGCCGACCACGGCTTCGATGTTCGCGAAGTCGGTGTCGGTCGCCGTCTCCGGATTCGCGAGCACGTACTTCGTATTGAAGATGTTGAGCCCCTTGTTCTCCATCGCGCCCATGTTGAAGTCGCTGACGGCGACGATCATGAAGCGGTCGAGATCGAGTTCGAGGCCGAAGCGTTTTTCGTCCCAGCGGATCGCGTGGACGAGCGAGTCCATCGCGTGGCGCGTCTTGTCGAGATCGTGCGGCTCGACCCACACCTGCAGCAGTTTTTCCTTGCCCGAGCCGGTCGTGATCCGCTCTTCGAGCGCGACGAGCTTGCCCGCGACGAGCGCGAACAGATAGCTCGGCTTCGCAAACGGGTCTTCCCAGCGCGCGAAATGGCGGCCGTCGGGCAGCTCGCCCTCATCGACGAGATTGCCGTTCGACAGCAGCACCGGATACGCGGTCTTGTCCGCGCGCAGCGTGACCGTGTACGTCGCCATCACGTCGGGGCGATCGAGGAACCACGTGATGCGGCGAAAGCCTTCGGCTTCGCACTGCGTGAAGAAGTTGCCGCTCGACATGTAGAGACCCGACAGCGTCGTATTCGCGGCGGGATTGCACGCGCCGGTCAGCGTCAGTTCGAACGCGTCGGGCACGTTCTCGATCGTGAGGCCGTGCTCGTGTGCGCGCACGTTCGCGAGCGGCTCGCCGTCGAGCGTCGCGCCGATGAATTCGAGCTGCTCGCCCATCAGTTCCAGATGCGGCGCGCGCGTGGCAGCCGGATTGCGGCGCACGCGCAGCGTGCTGACGACGACGGTGCGCTCGGGCACGAGGTCGAATTCGAGCGCGACGGTGTCGATCAGGAAGGCGGGGGGCGCGTAGTCGGCGCGACGGATCACGTTGGGGGTAGCGGTGTCGGACATGATGGAAAGGGCAAACCGAAAGGCGCAACGCATCGTGGATGCTGGCCCGCGGGAAACACATGGCGCGGGGCGACGGATCGGACCATTGTACAAAACGCGCACGTCGTCCGTGCGCGGCGTCGTGGAGCCGCGAAAAACCGCCGTTGCGCACATGCCTGCAAGCCGTCGGTCAAGCGGGCGGCGTATCATCGGACCACCCGTGCCGCCGACGATGAACGCGCGATGCATTGCGCGCGCCGCGGCAGGGCTTCCACGTACACACAACCTGCCATGATGCGCTATCGATCGACTTCCCGGATTCGCGTTGCCGCGATACTGTTTGCTGCCTGCGCCGCGCTGCTGTCCGGCTGCACGACCTACGTGACGAGCGACGTCATCGCGTTTTCCGCGTGGAGCGGCAGCGACGCGACGCGCACGTATGCGTTCACGCGCAGTCCCGCGCAGCAGAACAGCATCGAGCAGGGGACCTACGAGCAGTTCGTGTCGAGCGAACTCGCGATGCACGCGTTCCGGCTCGTCGACGAATCGCACGCACGGTATCTGGTGGCGCTCGCGTATGGCTCGCGCACCGATCAGGTGCTGGTGCCGCAGCCGGTAGCGTTCAGCCCGTGGCCGGGACCGTACTGGGGCGGGTTCAATCCGTGGGGGCCGTGGGGGCCGTTTCCGCCGGCGTACGTGAGTCAGACGGTGCCGTTGTATTCGCACGTGCTCGGCATTCGCATCACCGAGCGCGAAGGCGGCCGCGAGGTGTACAACGTGACGGCGCGCACGTCCGGCGACGAGCCGTCGCTCGTGCGCGTGATGCCGTATCTGGTGCGCAGCGCGCTCGCGGATTTCCCGATGGAGAACGGCGCGGTCCGCACGGTGCGGCTGCCGGCGGGCAGCGGCGGCAGCGCGCCGAACGAGGTGTCGCCCGGTCATGCGGCGCCGACGGCACCGGCGAATCCCACGAATGCCGCGCCGGCTGCGGCGCCTGCGCACTGAGCGGCGCGCGCCGCGCGGCAATGGCGATAAACCCGCCTAGAACCCGCCGCCGAACAGCGCGAACGCGCCGAGCACGATGAACAGCACGGCCGCGATGCCGTGCACGAGTTTCGTCGGCAGCTTGTGCGCGAAGCGGTCGCCGAGCAGGATCGCGGGCACGTTCGCGAGCATCATGCCGAGCGTCGTGCCCGCCACCACGCCGAAGAAGTCCTGAAAGCGCGCGGCGAGCGCGACGGTCGCGATCTGCGTCTTGTCGCCCATCTCGGCGAGGAAGAACGTGACGAGCGTCGTGCCGAATACGCCGAGATGAGAGCGGTTCACGTTCGTCTCGCCCTCGTCGAGCTTGTCCGGCACGAGAATCCACAAGCCCATCGCGACGAATGAAGCGGCGAGCGCCCAGCGCATGATTCCCGGTGTGATCAGCGCGCCGAGCCATGCGCCGAGTGCGCCGGCGCCTGCATGGTTGACGAGCGTCGCGACGAGTACGCCGAGGATGATCGGTAGCGGCTTGCGATAGCGGGCCGCGAGGATGAGCGAAAGCAACTGGGTCTTGTCGCCGATTTCGGCGAGTGCGACGGCGCTGGCCGAGACCAGAAAGGCGTGTTCCACGTTTTGATGTTTCCTCGGGCCAAGAAAGGTGCGAGCGACGACCGACGATCCACCGGGCCCTGTTGCGGCGGATCATCGATCATCGGTCTCGCCAGGCCAGAGGCTGCACCTGCCATGGCCGCGAAGGCCAAGTGTGTTGACAGGCGCCCCCGCGGTCCGTGTGCGGTCGCTGGCGGCTTGAACGTGGTTCGAAGGCGCTTGCGCGACACGGAGCGGGGCGGCTACTCCCCAATGAGCGGCGGATTATAGCACGGGGGTTTGGCGCGCTTTGCCGGCCTCGCGCCTGTGCGAGCGGCGGCTCAAGCGCGGCTCAAGCGCGGCTCAAGCGCGGCTCAAGCGCGACGCACGCGATCGTCGCGGCCGTGCACGCGCTCGCCGGCGACGCAGGTTTCGAACACGGCGCGATCGTCGCCGAGTGTCGCGAACGCGAAC
>Ga0310811_10000593_pt1 | contig 46514 bp, 30 predicted proteins | sample YCmetagenome_FD_207642 | JGI IMG/M metagenome (GOLD analysis project Ga0310811, IMG submission 207642) | Soil microbial communities from experimental microcosm in Duke University, North Carolina, United States - YC | ecosystem: Engineered > Artificial ecosystem > Soil microcosm > Unclassified ...
TTCGCCATACGTCATGAATAATCTTTCCAGCGCCCAGCCCAGCGGGCCGATCGAACTCTCGATCGTGATGCCCTGCCTCAACGAGTCCGATACCGTCGGCATCTGCGTGCGGAAGGCCATGGCCTGGCTGAAGGACAACGGCGTGAATGGGGAAGTGATCCTGGCCGACAACGGCAGCACCGACGGCTCCATCGAGCTGGCGGAGAGCGAGGGCGCCCGTGTGGTCAATGTCCCTGCCAAAGGCTACGGCAATGCCCTCATGGGGGGCATCGAGGCCGCCCAGGGCCGGTTCATCATCATGGGCGACGCGGACGATAGCTACGACTTCAGCCACCTTGAGGGGTTCGTGGAAAAGCTGCGCGGTGGCGCGGAGCTTGCCCAGGGCTGCCGGCTGCGAGGTGGCGGGGGGAAGGTCCTCCCCGGGGCGATGCCCTTTCTCCATTACTGGTGGGGCAATCCGATGTTTTCCATGATGGCGCGGCTGTGGTTCGACGCGCCGATCCATGACATCTATTGCGGCCTCCGCGGCTTCACCAAGGAGCTTTACCACCGCCTCGACCTGCGTTGCACGGGCATGGAGTTCGCCACCGAGATGGTGATCAAGGCGAGCCTGCGCAAGGTCCGTTTCGCCGAGGTTCCCATCACGCTGCATCCCGACGGCCGAAAAAAGAACGCGCCGCATCTGAAGACGTTCCGCGATGGCTGGCGCACCCTGCGTTTTTTCCTGCTCTTCAGCCCCCGGTGGCTCTTTCTCCTGCCCGGCCTCGCTCTCATTTTGCTCGGAGTATTCGGTTACGCGCTGGCGCTCCCCGGGGTGAAGATTGGGCCGGCGACGTTCGATGCCCACACCTTGCTTTTCGCCAGCCTGGCTCTGCTTTGCGGCTTTCAGGCCGTGGCCTTCGCGATCTTTACGAAAGTTTTCGCGATCACGGAGGGCATTTTGCCCGAGGATCCTCGTATCGAACATCTCCGTGAGGTCCTGTCACTCGAGCGTGGGTTGGTCACCGGCAGCATCCTGATGCTCGGCGGCCTGGTGCTGCTCGCCTGGGCGGTCGTCGAGTGGGTGCAGACGGGCTTTGGCGCGCTGAATTACTCGCATACGATGCGGATCGTCATCCCCGGCGCGACGCTCACGGCCATCGGCGTGCAGGTGCTCTTCGGAAGCTTCTTCCTCGACGTCCTGGGACTGCGCCGGAAATAGCTGGCCTTTAGGTGGGTTCTCTTTCCGGAGTGAGAGCCGGAGCGGAAACTTGCGGCTGGGATGGCGGCACGGGAGAACCCTCGGGTTTCCGGGTATCTGGAAAGAGTTTGTTCCGGAGATAGAGCATGGGCTGCTCGAGCAGAAGCGTCAGCAGGATGCCGAAAACGATGCTTCCGAAGATGAAAAACCAGAAGGCATCTTCGGGTGCCAGGGGAAAGGTCTTCTTATACCCGAGCGCTTTTTCCAGATAGAAATAGCCCCATGCCTTCCATGCCATGTGCCACAAGTAAATGGCATAGGAAGAGACGCCGATCAGGGCCACGAAGAGCAGGGGCCAGCGGACTAATGGCTGGCGGACTTCCGGCAGGGTAAGGGAAACGGCCAGGACCATTCCCGCTCCGAGGTAGAGGGCGGCCACCCCGAGTGAGCTCTGCCACCAGTATTGCCAGGCTTCTCCAAAGACGAATGGGTGGCCGAACAACACGAGCCCCGCGACGAGCAGGGGCCATCGCCATCGTGTGACGAAGGCCGTGAACTCTTCGCGGCGAAAGCACCAGAAGTAGGAAATCAACACGCCCATCAGCATCGAGTCGATGCGGAGATGCGTGGGAAACAGGTGGGTATAGTAGGTATAGGGGGAGACCAGCAGGCAGGTCAGAACTCTGGCGATCGTGCAGACGATCATTCCCCCCACGCAGATCCGGGGGATGTTGTGCAGCCCTCGTCCCCCTTTGAGAGGGAATGCCAGAAGGGCGGCGAGACCGATTCCCATGAGGAGGTAAAAGTGCTCCTCGACGGCGAGACTCCAGGTATGCGCCCACAGCCCAGGAGTGTAGTTCTGGTAAAATAGAAGCTCCGCCATGACCTGGTGAAACTCGGGCTTCCGCTGTCCGTTTCGCACCGTCTCCACGAGGATGGTGATGAAGATGAACAGCCAGAACATCGGGTAGATCTTCCACCCACGCCGAAGGAAGAACCGGCTCAGCTTGATCCCGCCACTACGCTGGTACTCCTTGAAGAGAAGCATCGAGACGAGAAAACCACTCAGGACAAAAAACAAGTCCACCGCGCACCAGCCGCCGTTATAGAGGGAGTCGAGCAGCGTCTTGTACCACCCCTCGGCAAGGGGTGGGAGCGTGGCATGGCGGAAAAGCACGAGAATCACCGCGATTCCGCGCAGAGTGTCCAAATACAGATTACGTGATAGCATCCCGATTCCGGCCGCACTCTAAGGGGCGTCTCCTGACGAGTCGAAAGATTTTGCCCACATGATTCTCCTGTTACTGTTTGTCGCGCTATTTGCCTTCCTGACCTTTATGCTCCGGCGGAGCGGGCTTGGCTGGGCGGACTCCTTGGTGGCGACGTTGGTTCTGTTGTGGTCGGACCTTATCCTCACCGCGAACTTGCTGTCGCCCTTTCGGTTGATGGGGAACCCTCTGTTATACGCCCTTACTGCAATCGGAGTCGGAGCCGCCATCGGGGCTGGCATTTACGTTATTGGCCGTCTTCGGAGAGTGGAGGACACCGGAGGCTTGTTTGCCGCACCCGGCGCCCCGGCTCCCACGCGCGGTTGGGATCAGGTGCTCTTTATCGCATCGCTCGTGCTGCTCGTCCTGGGAGGTGTCTGGCACACCGTGGCCGCGCTTTCCATTCAGCCATGGAATCCGGATACGCTAATGTACCGCCTGCCACGAGTCTGGTGGTACATCGCTCAGGGAAGTCTTCGCCATTTCGCGGAGAGCGTGGATCCCAGGATCATTTACTATCCCTTCAATGTCTCTCTGGCCTATGTGCCGCTTGCGCTCTTCAAGGCGCCGCCGGTGGTCTTCAACCTGATCTCGGTGGCGGCGTGGGCCGTCTCCGCGAGGGTTGTTTTCGCGCTGGCGCGGTGGATCGGGGCGAGTCGTGGAGTCTCCGGCTTTGTGACCTTTTTGATCGCGTTCGCGCCGATCGTTTTTGTGGAGGCGACCTCGACGAACGACGAAATCATCGCGGCCGCCGGTGTCGTGTCGGGCCTTTACTTTACCCTGCGTTATTTCCGGGAGGGATCCCGCCTGTGTCTGGCCGTCGCCGCGGCTGCCTTCGGCTGCGGGTTGGGCGCGAAGCTTCATTTCTTTTTCTTTTGGCCTGCCGTGGCCGGATTGGGGGTGTGGTTTGCCGTCTCGGCCCTGCGCAATTCCGTCCTGAGGGAATTCGTGGCCAATCGCCGCCGCCTTCAGGATCTGATCGTGGCGCTGGCGGCAGCGTTCCTTCTTTCCGCGCCATTTCTGATCTACAACCGGCTGTCGACCCCGCACTTTGCCTATACTGGCGATACGGCGCGTAACTCTCCTTTCTCCTCCGCTGTCGCTGGACAGACGATTGCCATTCTGACGGGGCAGCTTTTCCTGAGTCCTTTTCCAACGTTCGAGTCCTCTCCGAAAGCAAAGGTCCAGCAGACGCAGATCGACGCATGGAATGCGTGGTGGAACGCCCGTCTTTTTCCAAAAGTCGATCAGTCCGAGCGAGCCATGCTGGCAACCTACCGCTTCCAGGGCGTCACCGACCCGAAGGCCGGCCACCACTTTGAGAATACCGAGTGGATCGGCCTGCTTCCGTGGTTTTTGGTGGTTTGCGGCGTCGCATTGATCGGGTGCCGCATGCCTTATCGATGGCTCGCTCTGTCGCTCGCGGTGGCGATGCTGGCCTGGTGGCTATCCTATTGTGCGACGATGAAATATTGCGACACCGTGGGAGTGTACACGGCCTATCCGCTGATCGTATGCGGGGTGTTCATGTCCATGGCGCTCATGCCGGGCCGCAGTCGGATTTTTTCCATCGTTGCCTGGATGACGGCATGGGGAGCGGCCTTGGGGAACGTTGCCCTTTGCCGGAATATTGTCCTTTTGAACCCGCACGTAGGTTATGGCCGGGTGGCGGCCGCCCTTCAGGCGGGAAAATCCGATGATTTTTCGAACCCGGTTCACGGCCTTGGTCCAGTTCTCTCGGGGCTGAAGGGAGCGACGATTTTGCTCACCCATTGGGCGGTGCCTTATTACGAGATGATGAAAACCGCCCCAGGCACCCCTTACTTCATCGCAAATCCCGGAGAACCGGTTGAGGGGCCTGTCCTGACGCCGATCCAGGCGAGATCCGTTTTCGATGGCTTTATGCCGGTCAAAGTTTCGCTCCCCGCTGACGAGGGGCTGGTGTATCTGGATACCATCCGATGCTCTTTTGGTCCCGAGCTGATTTTTGGAGATGCGTCGTCGTTTCGAGTCCGCCTCCCGGATGCCAAATCTCGATATGTGATTTTCCAGGCGACCGTCAGTGAAAGAAAGGCTCCGGATGCTCGCGTGGTTGCCTTTTCTTCTCTGGTATTGGGCGCGCCGGATCAGAAGCTCAAGTATCGCCTGACCTGTACCGGTCCCGGCTTGAACGACTCCGTGTCGGATTGGCGCGAGACCACCTCGGCCGAGTTCCCGATTGGCAATGCGCCCGCGGACAAAGTCGAATTGAAGATCGAGGTCGCGGACGCCGCAGGAAATCTGATCGGTGAGGCCAAATTTCAGCCCTTTCAGCCCGCTGCCTTGAGAAAATATAATGAAGTTTCCCGCTAAATCGGCTTTGAACGTCGCGCGTTGCGCCCGGCCGGTGCATAATTTTTCCGTATGACTCGCACCCGAGATTATCTCCCGAAGCACTCCCGGCTCCTTTCGCTGGCGGAGCGTTTCGTCGCTTTTCCGCCCCGCCATGGTGTCATGGCCCCGGCAATTGCCGCCCTTGGCGGCAAACGGCAGGTCACGGTGACCTTCCTGCCCGCGATTTCCGATGAGGCCGTTCTGGCGGATCTGGTCTGCCGTGCCAGCTGGTATCTGAGCCCTGTCGGGGAAAAACTGCGGAACGTCATTTTTCCCGTAGCGGGAATCAGTGATCCCACGAAACAGGCCCTCCCTCCTTACCTGGATGAGGAGGCTGAGAAGTGCCGCAAGAGCCTTCGCTCCATTTTCGAGTTCCGGGAGATCGGAAACGTCGAGGATGAACGAGGAGCGGTTGCGGACGCGGATATCGTCCTGGTGTGGGATTCCCGGTTGTGGGATCCCCCGGCCCGGCTGACGAATTACGGTGTGTTTCGCCGTGGTGGGCGGACGTTTTTCAACGTCGATCGCCAGACGTATTCCCGCGAAGCGTCCACCTGGCTGGATGTTCCCAGGCTGCTGGGCGCGTGCCGCTCGTCGGTGGTGAACCAGTGCCGGGAAAAGTTCGACGCGATGGCGGAGGCTCTGGGGCACTCGAGTCGCGCGTATGTTTTCGGCACCGGTCCCTCGCTCGAGGAAGTGGCCGACGCCGACCTCCCCGAGGGGATCCGCGTCGTCTCGAACAGTCTCATCCGCAATACGCGGCTCATGGATAAAATCCGTCCGTCGATCGTGTGCTGCGGCGACCCGGTTTTCCATGCCGGGTGTTCCGGGTACGCGGCGGAGTTTCGCCGGAATCTCCGCGAGGCGATGACGAAATATCCGTCGCTCTACGCGATCGTCCCGATCACGCATTATCCCTATTACTGCACGCACTTTCCCGAGGAACTGGTCAAACGCATCATCGGGCTGCCCATCAATAAGCTGGGGCGCTTCAACTTCGACCTGCAAACCAGCTTCGGCGTGAACCAGACGGGCAACGTCCTCACGATGCTGATGCTGCCAGTGGCCTCCACGCTCGCGCGGGAGATCTGCATCGGCGGGTGTGATGGGCGCGCGGACAAGGGGCTGAGCTATTTCTGGAGCCATCACGGCCCCTCGCAGATCGCCGACAAGATGGACGATGCGAAGGCGGCGCATCCCGGTTTCTTCAAGATCAGCTACACGGATTATTACGACCAGCATTGCGCGACACTCGAGCTGCTCATGCGCGAGGGCGAACAGGACGGGCGGATCTTCCGGAATATCACCACCTCGCATGTGCCCGCGCTGGCCCGGCGGAATTCCAGCCATTATTTTCCGCAGACGACTCCTGCGCGACCGGTGGTCTATACGTTTTGCGCTCCGATCCATGGGAAAATTCCCGAGCACGAGGCGGCGCTCGTCGCCCTCTGGAAGGAAAGCTGGGCGGCCAATGGCTGGGAGCCGATCGTGCTGGACGAGTCTTCCGTGCAGATCGACGAGGACGTGGCAAAAATGCTGCTCGCCTACCGCGACCTGCCCAGCATCAACCGCAAGAAGCTCGACTACTATTGTTACGTGCGCTGGCTGGCGGTGGCTCAGGCGGGCGGCGGCTTCATGTGCGACTACGATGTGGTGAACTACAGCTTCCGCCCGCGCCCGGTCGGAAACCTTGCTCTCTACGAGCGCAGCGTGCCCTGCCTCGTCAGCGGGACGGCGGCCGAGTACGAGCGGGTGGCCCGGCTGTTTGCGGCGTACACCGTCGCGCCCGACGACCGTCTCCAGGGCAAGCTGCATGTGTCCGACATGATGATCGTGACCAAGAATACCTGGATGTTCGAGCAGGCCGAGGGGTGCTCGGAGTTCGGCCGGCCCGGCTGGGAAACCGCCGACACGGTGCATTTCAGCAATCTCAGTATGAAGTCCCGATCCTTCGTGCCGAGGCACGAGCACATTCCCGCCCTGCGTCCGCTGCCCGTGGCCACCGAGACCGTCTCCGTCCCGTAATGGAATATCCGAAGATTTCGCTCATCACGCCGACCTACAACCAGGCGGAGTTCATCGAGGAGACGCTGCTCAGCATCGAGGCGCAGAACTACCCGAATCTCGAGCACATCATCGTCGACGCTCTGTCCACGGACGAGACGCCACAGATTATCGAACGCTTCGCGTCGCGGCTGCCCATGCGGGTGATCCGCGAAGCCGACCGCGGCCAGAGCGACGGCATCAACAAAGGCATACGCGCCGGGACGGGCGAGATCACCTGCTGGCTCAACTCGGATGATCGCTTTCGCCCCAACGCATTGCTGACCGTCGGGCGCACCTTTGCGGAGAATCCCGGGGCGGGCGTGGTTTTCGGACGCGGGGCAAAGATCGCCCGCGACGGTCGCGAGATCTACACGGTGCCGTTTCGCCCTTTCAATCGGAGACACCTCAAGACCGCCTACCGAGTGGTGCAGCCTGCCATGTTTTTCCGGCGGGATTTGTTCCTGGAAATCGGTGGGCTCGACGAGGACCTGCACTACGCGATGGATTGGGATCTGCTCATCCGCCTCGCCGCGAAGTGCGAGGTCGTCGCCATCGAGGATACTCTTGCCGAGATCCGCTATTACGACGACACGAAGACCTCCACGGGCGGCTGGAAGCGCATGCGCGAGATCGCGGAGATCGGCCGGCGCCACAATGGCTCGTGGGATTTGAATCACCTCTCGTACACCATCCGGGACCGTGTCGCGCGGCTCGACTCCCGTCTCGCCGAGAAAGTGACCGACGAACTGCTGCGCCGGGTCTTCGGCCAGGCTCCGGTCATGGTCCAGGGCTGGCCGCATCAGTTCGGGGGGCGCCCCTCCGCATGATCACGGCCTCCGAAAAAGGCATTCTCTATATCGCCACCGGCCGCCGCCATCTAGGCGAGATGCTCATCTCGGCGCGCTCGGTGCGGCGGCATATGCCTGGCGTCCCCATCGTCGTCTATACCGATCAGCAGGATCTCCCGGCGGATGTTTTTGACGAGGTCAGGCCGATCTCGGATCCGAGGCATTCGTTCATCGACAAGATCGCGCCGCTTTGTGACACCCCGTTCGAGCGGACCATTTTCCTGGATACCGACACCCTCGCGTGTGCGCCCTTTACCGACCTTTTCGAGATTCTCGATCGATTCGATCTCGCGCTGGCCCATGCCCCTTACCGGCACGATCGGCCCTTCGTCACGCCGAACTGCTTCGCCGAACTGAACACCGGGGTGCTCGCCTACCGCCGCACGCCGGAGATGGTCTCGCTCTTTCAGGACTGGCTGCGCCTTTACCAGAAAGAGGTCGCCGAGACCGGCCGGATGGATAGCGATCAGCCCGCCTTTCGCGAGGCCCTCTATCGGTCGCCGGTGTCCCCCTATATCCTGCCGACGGAGTACAATCTGCGCACCGTCATGCCGGCGGCGGTCGGTCGCTGCACCGTGCGCATCATCCATGGCCGCGGGCCCGACATGGCAGAGCTCGAGCGCTGGGTCAATGCCAGCCATGGCATCCGCCTTTTCCTGCCCAGTGCGTTGCAGCTCACGGGCCGCCATTTCGCCATTCTTTCCCGTCCGGGGCGAATCGTCGGGGCGATGATCCATGCCCTTGCGGCGCCGTTTGTCTGGGCGGAGCAAATTTTGCGCGGCGTGAAGCGGCGCTTCCTGCGGTGAAGATCGCCTTTGTTTACGCAGGCGGCCGGTCCGAGCGCTGGTCCGCCGCTCTCGATGGCCGGGTGCCGGGCGATTTTTTCTACGGCGCGGTCGAGCTCGCGAAGTCGGGGCACGACGTCGTCTGTCTGGATGCGCCCGATCCACGCTCCTCGCTCCTTGCCACCGCGTATAACTTTCTGCTCGATTCCCGCACGCCGGTGCGCACCCGAGGGGAACACGTCGCCGCGACCGCGCGGTGCCTGCCCCAGATCCGTTCCTGCGATGCCGTGGTGGCCGCTTCGACCTCCCACGCCAATGCCCTTGCCCTCTGGAGGCGGCTCGGTCGCTTCCGCGCGCCGTTGATCGGCATCCACTGCGGCCACGTCAACTATTCCCTCGATGGTCCCCGCCGGCGCGCGACCGCCCGCGCCATGCGGGAGCAGGAGATCGTGCTCTTCGCCGATTCCGAGCGGGAGGAAACCATGCGGCAGTTCGAGGTGGCCCCGGAGCACCTGCACGCGAATGCCTTCGGCGTGGATACCGATTTCTGGACGCCTGCCGTCGTGGATCGGGAGTTCATTCTCGCGGTGGGGAACGATGGCCGCCGCGACTATGGCACCTTCGTTGCCGCCGTGGCCGGGATCGACGCGCCGGTGAAGATTCTCACGGGCCGGCCGTTGCCGGAGCCGTTGCCGTCCCACGTCGAGCATCTGCGGGGCTCGTGGCACGCGCCGGCGGTTACGGACGAGGGGCTGCGGGATCTCTACCGCCGGGCCCTGATGGTGGTCGTGCCGTTGGAAGACGCCATCCAGCCCTCCGGGCAGAGCGTGGCGCTCCAGGCGATGGCCTGCGGCCGGCCGGTTGTCCTGACCCGCACGCGCGGGCTGTGGACCGGCGAAGACCTGGTCGATGGCCGCGATTTGCTTTTGGTCGAGCCTTCGGCGCCGGAAGCCCTCCGGCGGGTGCTGCAACACTTGCTGGACGATGCCGGTCATCGCGAGCAGATTGCTCTCTCGGCTCGGGAGACGGTGCTCCGGCACGGGCGCATCCACGACTTTGCGCGGCGCCTGGAAACCGTGATCTCGACCGCTTCGATGTCCTAATGTTGCTTTCAAAATTCAAACCCACCCTGGCGATCAGCCTCGTCCCCACGCGTTCTTCGTGGGGTGGCGCGAGCCCGTTTGTCTCGCAATTGGCAAATTGCCTCTGGCGCCGAGGCTGGCGCGTTGTTTTCGATCTCAAGCGCGAGCCGGATGTCGTGCTCGTCATCGATCCCCGCCGCGACCATCCGGCCAAGCGATTCGGACTTGTCGAACTCGAGCATTTCCGCGAGCGCAACCCGCAGGTGCCGATCCTGCACCGCATCAACGAGTGCGACCAGCGCAAGGGCACCAACGACATCGACGATCTGCTCCGGCGTACCAACGCTCTCGCCGATCACACCGTGTTCATCTCGGAGTGGCTGCGCGAGTATTTCGTGGAGCGGTGGTTCGATCCGAGCCTGTCCAATGCCGTGATCTACAACGGCGCCGATCCGCGCGTGTACCATCCGATTGGGAATCATCTGCCAGGACCGGGAGAGACCGTGCGCATCGTCACCCACCATTGGTCGGACAATCCGCTCAAGGGCTTCGATGTCTACCGGCAGCTCGACGAGATGATCGCCGCCGGCGATCTCGAGAACGTGGCTTTCCGCGTGATCGGGCGCTGGCCTGCGGACATTCATTGGAAGGCGACGGAGACTTTCGGCCCCATGACCGGTCAGCCCCTGGCGAAAAAGCTTCGTGAGTGTCACCTCTATCTCACCGCATCGCGCTGGGAGCCCTGCGGCATGCACCATGTGGAGGGCGCACAGTGCGGCCTTCCGCTGCTCTATCACGAGGATGGCGGCGGTATCGTGGAGGCGGGGGAACGCTATGGAGTCGGCTTCCGCGACGACCTGCGGAGTGCCATTGCCAGGGCGGTCGATCGTCTGGGCGATCTCCGGCATCGATTGCTCGAGCAGCTGCCATCCGGCGAGCGGATGGTGCTCGACTACGCGGATACCATCCAGCGGCTCGCCGTGGAATCAGGACGACTTTGAACACCTGCATCCTCATTTCGACCTGCGACAAGTATCGGCCGCTCGCCGACTTCACCCGCGCCCGCCTGCGCGAGTTCTGGAAGGACGCTCCCCCCTTGCGCCTGTGCGGGATCTCCGGCGATCCCTGCGCGCTGCCCCTGCGTGACGATCCGCGCAACTGGATGAAAGTCGTGCGCTCCGCCTGCGACGATCTGCTCGCCGAGGGCTTCTCCCAGGCCTATGTCATTCTCGACGACCATCCGCCTCTGGGTACCTGCCATGCAGTCCATTTGAACGAGACCCTGCCCGCGATGATGCGGGACCTGAATGCGGTGAGTATCGCGCTCTCCGGCTGGGGGCAGGGCCGTGAGACCATGGGCAAACCCCGCCGCTGGAAGGATTGGGAGCTCGATCACTGCCTCGTCAGCAATCTTTGGAAGTTTCCGCTCCACCCCGCGCTCTGGCGCATCGACGCGCTGCGGGCGATCCTCGATCACCTCATCTCGAAACTGCCCGAGGCCGAGCAGACGCCCTGGGCGTTCGAGCGGAAGGGCGGGGCCGCGGACTCGGGTCTTCCGGAAGAACTGACCGCGAACAGTTATCGCATCGAGGGGCGTTCCAAGTCCGCGAGGCCATTTCCCTCGCGCTTCGAATGGCTGAAGGCTTCCACCGATCTCTATCGCTACGCGGTCCGCAAGATCGCCGGCAAGCAGGCGCGCGAGGCCGTAGACGAACGCATCCTTGGCGTTCACCACTATTACCACGGTCCTTATCCCCTGATCTGGAGCGGCCTGATGCGCAAGGGGACGGTGAATCCCAATGCGCTCTTCCTGTTCATGGTCGGGCGGCGCAATGACTGGATCGAAGCGGTGGAGAGCATGCATCTGGGGTGAAAATCGTCGGCATCATGCTGGTGCGGGACGAAGACCGATTCGTCGAGTGGGCCATCCGCAGCGCCATCGATTTTTGCGACGAGTTCCTGGTGTGCGACCACGAGTCGCAGGACGAAACCACGGTCATTCTCGGAAGGCTCGCCCGTGAGTATGGCCGGAAACTCCAGGTCCGACGCTGCCGGAAGTCCGGCGACTCGCATGGGATGATCCAAGCCTACGCGGGGACGCCCACCTGGATTTTCGGCGTCGATGGCGACGAGATCTACGATCCGTCGGCGCTGGTCCGCCTGCGCGCCCGCCTCGAGGCCGGCGAGTTCGACCGTTGGTGGGCGATCTTTGGAAACGTGCTGAATGTCAAAAGTCTCGATCGCGATAACGCCACCGCGCAAGGCCATCTCGCACCCCCCTGCCGAAGCATGACGAAGCTCTACAACTTCGCGGCCATCGACTCCTGGACGGGAAAGATCGTCGAGCGCCTGCACGGGGGTGAGATCCGATTCCGCCCGGGATTCGATGCCGCCATGCGGCTGAATCTCCACGACCAGACGGATTGGGCTTCGGCGGACTTCCGGTGCCTGCACCTTTGCTTCCTGGAGCGGTCGTCGCGCGATGCCGGTAGCTCGCAGGCGCGGCTGAATATCATGGACCGCCATGCGTGGAGTGTCGGGAAGATGATCGCGCGGGTGCGATCCCTGCTCGGCGGCAGGCCGGCGGCGAATTGGAAGGAAGAGAAATACGCGCGCGGCCCGTTGGTGACCGAGCCGATTCACGCCTTTCTGGCGGCACGTTCGTGAAACGAGTCGGATTCATCATCAATAGCCGGGTTCCCGAGCTGGCCTCGTTGCGGAAGGGAATGCCACCGCACGCCCTGGCGACCGGCTGGGACGATTCCGGGTCGCCGATGAGTTTCATGCGTTTCCGGTGGATCGCGGAAGCGTTGAAGGCGTCACGCTCGGAGTGGCGCTACGAGATCTATCGGCCGTGGCGGCATTATTCCGCCGTGGTTTTTCTCAAGTCGATGGGGGTGGCCTGCCACGCCCTGGCCAGCCGGCTGCGGGAGAGGGGGACCTGCGTGATCTTCGAGGCGAATGTCGATTACTATACCCGCTTCGAAGGAGAGCCGCGGCTGGATGTCATGGCGCCCAGCGCGGAGCAGCGCTCGCAGGCGATCGCGATGACCCAGGCGGCGAATGCGGTCGTCGCGTCGTCGTTGCATCTGTCGGAAATCTGCCGGACGTTCAACCCGCGCACGACCTGGGTCCCGGACAATGTGAACTTCGCGCTCCGGCCACCCCGAGTGCAGGACGCTCCGTTTCAGGATGGCCGGTTGCAGGTCTGGTGGAGCGGCATGGCGGCGAAGCTCTTCGAGTTCCTCGCCGCGGAAGAGGTCTTTGTTTCTCTGGCCGATCGCATCCACCTCCAGCTCGTCACCGACGACCTCGAGAAGGCGAAATTGCGCTGGCCGGGCGGGATCAGGGAGCGCTTCGAAAAATTTCTCGCGCGCGTGCCGCATACGCTGCACCGCTATCGCGATATCCCGCAGTTACTGGCCTCCTACAGTGGTGGCGGAGTCATCGTGTCCCCGCGATTCCTCGACACGCCGTACAATCTTTCCCATTCCGAGTGGAAGATCTCCCTCGGCATGGCGTGCGAATTGCCCGCGATCGCGAGTCCGGTTCCCAGCTATGTGGAAATGCAGAGTCGTGCCGGGGCACATGCGGTCACGATCTGCCGGACCAACGACGAGTGGCTGGCGGCGTTCGAGCGTTATCTTGCGAAACCCGAGAGTCTTTCCCAGGCGGGTCGGGAAGCTCTCGAGGTCGTGAAATCGCACTACGAGACCGGTGTCGTTGCCCGGCAGCACGCGGCCTGGATCGAGCGGAACGTGACATGAAAAAGTCCGCGTTCTTCTTCCGGATCGGGGAGTTTTCGCTGATCAACGACGCGGTCAGCCGCGGTCTTCGCTCCCAGTTCGGGGAGCTGGACTGGCACACCGTCGATGTGGAAAAGGACATCGTGCACGCAAGCCCCCTGTTGCAGGCTCGGGCAACCATCGGATCGGTCCTCCGCTATGGCCGCATCATCGCGGCGAACCGGCAGCCGCCCCGGGATTTTTTTCCTCGTCTCCCCACTGTTCTCGACGCGATCAGGAAATGGGTGCGGTCTCACGTTGATCCCGCGAAGACTGCATTCATTTTCCAGACCCAGTCGCTTTTCGACGCGCGGCATCCCGACGTGCCGCATTTTCTCTACACGGATCATACTTACCTCGCGAATCGCCGCTACGCGGAGCCGAAGCCCTTGCTTCCCGTGGCGGAGGCCTGGCGACGGATGGAGCGCGACTTGTATGCCCGCGCGGATTGCAACTTCGTTTCGAGCGGATTTGCCGCAGAGTCGTTGAGAGAGGACTACGGCGTCGCGAAGGATCGCGTGGAGGTCGTTTTTTCGGGGACGAATGTCCACGGCGGCGAGCCGACGGAACGAAGCGGCCATGTCATTTTATTCGTTGGCGTGGACTGGGAGCGCAAAGGCGGCCCGGAGCTGGTGACCGCTTTCCGGAGCGTCCGGGCGAGCCTGCCCGAAGCAGAGCTCTGGGTGGTCGGGTGCCAGCCGGCAGTGAGCGAGCCCGGAGTCCGAATCCTCGGCCGGGTGGCGCCGGCCGCGGTCGCGGACTGCTATGCGAAAGCGGATGTTTTTTGCCTGCCCAGCCGCATGGACCCGTCCGCTTCCGTACTGGCGGAGGCGGCGGCCTACGAGCTCCCGATCGTGGCGACACGGGTGGGGGGAAATCCCGAGCGCGTGGAGGACGGAGTGACCGGTTTCCTCTGCGAACCTCCGGAATTGTCGGAGCGATTGATTCGACTGTTGCAGTCTCCGGAATTGCGCCGGCAAATGGGAGGCGCCGGCCGGCGGATGGTAAGCGAGCGCTTCACCTGGGAGGCGGTGTGCGCCAGAATGGCGAATCGCATGCGAAAGGATCTCGACCGGTGAAATCTCCCGATTTGCGCTTCGAACTCGATAAGGCGTGGCGGCTCGCCACGGCGCCGCTGCGCCCTTTGCCCTCGTTCGTCATCGCGGGTGCGCCGAAATGCGGAACCTCGACGCTTTACGATTATCTGGCGACGCTTCCTGGCGTGCGCCGGGGGGCGCGGAAAGAGCCGACGAATTTCCTGCATTTTCCCGGCAGCCGCCTGCGGGCGGCAATGAACTACCCGATCCGGCTTCCGGGGCAGGACTTCATCGTTGGTGATGGGAGCGTGGAATATTTTACCGATCCTCGGGGGCCGAAGAACGTGCGGGACGTCATCCCCGGAGCAAAGTTGATTTTTCTCCTTCGCGATCCGGTGGCGAGAGCCTGGTCGGACTATCAGATGTTTCGGAAGTTCGGCACCGACAAGGAGGATTTCTCGGAGACCGTTTTACGAGCCGTGCGCTGGCTGGAGGATCCCTCGGTTCTCCCGCTGGTGGATGCCGCGGCCTGCCAGGCGCACCATCCCGCGCGCTACGTGCTGTGCGGCTGGTATGCACGGGCGCTCGAGCGATGGCTGTCCTTTTTTCCGCGCGAGCAGTGCCTGATTCTCTTCAGCGAAGAGTTGCTCTCGAATCCATCGGAGCACCTGCCCTCTGTCTTCCGGCATATCGGGCTCTCGGCCGTGGGAGTCCCGCAGTTGCCGCGGGCGCGCGACGGGAAGTATGCCGAGGCGATGCCGAAGGAGACGGAAAAGAAATTGCGGGATTTTTACGCGCCGCGAGACGAGGCCCTGGCGGCCTTGCTCGGCCGTTCTTTGCCATGGGCGTGAGGATTGTCGAGCCGGTCGCGCCTTTGGTGCGGCTCCAGAACGACGCCGCTGCCGCGGCGCGCCGGCTTTATCACGCGCGCGGTCGGGCGGATTTTTCCCGGCGGCTGGGGGGGCTCAGCGCGCCGTCGAAAGATGGCATCCGGCCAAACTTCGGATGGCTCTCCGAGCCGGAGCGGGCGGAGGAGACGCGGATCGGCGGCGGCGTGAAGCTCGCTCATCTCCGCGAGCGGTTTGGTGAGTTTCGCGATGGCTTCAATGTGATCTATCTCGTGAGCAGCGTGATTCATCTCGTGCCGCATGTGGAGGAACTGGTCGCCTGGGCGGGGCGGCAGGGAGTTCCCGTCGTCTGGAACCAGAATGGGGTCGCGTATCCCGCATGGTGCGGTGACGGCTATCCGTGGTTCAACGAGCCGATGCGCCGTCTCATCGCGCAGGCGGATCATATTTTTTACCAGAGTGCCTTTTGCCGGCGTTGCGCGGATCGCTACCTCGGGCCGGTCGAGACCTCGGCGGAGGTTTTGTGGAATCCGGTCGACGTGACAAAGTTCTCGCCCGCGACCGACGCACCGGCGACGCATGTCTGGCAACTGCTCGCCATGGGGACGAATCACGCATTCTATCGCGTGAAGGCATCCCTCGATGCGCTCGCGGTCTTGATTCGGCGCGGCCTCTCCGTGCGGTTGACGATCGCCGGAGAGTTCCGGTGGGAGCGGGGAGAGGCGGAGGTACTCGAGTATCTTGCCCGGGAAAATCTGCGCGACCATGTGAGGCTGCGTCCCAGGTTCACGCAGGAGGAGGCTCCGGATCTCTACCGGCAGGCCCACGTGCTGCTCCATCCGAAGTACAACGATCCCTGCCCGACCGTTCCGATCGAGGCCATGGCCTGCGGCGTGCCGGTGATCGGATCGCGCAGCGGCGGGATGCCGGAGCTCGTGCCGGAGGCCTCTGGCCGGCTGGTCGACGTGCCGGAGGATTGGACCCGGGATCATGCTCCGGATGCGGAGCGGGTGGCGGATGCCGTCGCCGACATCATGTCGCGGCACGAGGAATTTTCCCGGGCGGCGAGAGCTCATGCCGAAGAGAGCTTCGATCATGTCAAATGGACGAATCGCCACGAAGCGATCTTTGCCAAACTGGCGCTGGCGCGATGAGTGGACCAGCCGTCACCGTATTGCTGCCCGTGTTCAACGGCGCGCGGCATCTCCGGGAGTCCGTGGGCAGTGTGCTCGCGCAGAGATTCACCGACTTCGAGTTGCTCGTGGTGGATGATGGATCGACCGACGAGACCCCGGAGATCCTGGCCTCCATTCCCGATCCCCGGCTCCGGGTCGTGCGAAACGACGGGAACATCGGTCTGGTCGCCACCTTGAATCGAGGCCTCGCGGAGGCGAGGGGGGAATGGATCGCGAGGCAGGATGCCGACGACATCAGCGCGCCCGGCCGCCTGGCGGCGCAGATGGCCTTCGTCCGTGGCAATCCCTCGGTCCCGGTGCTTGGCACCGACGCATGGCTCATCGCCGGTGACGGGCGCAACTGTGGCCGCTGGCGCACGGGAGGTCATGCCGACCTGGTCGCATGGGATCTCTGTTTTCGGGCGCCTTTCGCACACGCGAGCGTTCTATTCCGGCGAAGTATCATCACCGAAAGATTCGGCGGTTATCGCGATGCGCGGGCGTGCGAAGATTTGGAGCTATGGTCGCGGGTGGCGGCGGAGTTCCCGGTCGTCACGTTGCGGGAGCCACTGGTGAAATACCGGCTGCACGACGGCTCGATCATGGCGAACACGGCCACGGACTTGAAACGCATGGACACGGTGAAGGAGATCCTGAAGCGGTACATGCGTGCGGTGTCCCCCGGATTCGGCCTCGCGGAGGCCGAGCGCATCGCCCAGGTCTGGAGCGGCGGCAAGCCGGAAAGCTGGGCATCCTATTTCGCCGCGGTGAAGGAGCTCGAGCTTGGCTTTTCCCGGGGGCGGCGGACGCCGTCGGGATTCCGTCGCCTGCTTGCCGAGCAGTACTATGCGCTCTTCTTTCGCGAGCGCCGGCAGCGCATCCTTTTCCTCCGCGCCCTTGCGGCGGCGGAGCCCGGAATCCTGCCCCGAATGCCGTGGGTGCGAATGCTGGCCGCGTTGGTTTTACGATGAAGTTCTGTTTCCTATCGAGTTACGCCCATCTCGCCCTGGACCCCGCCTCCGACCGGGTCTCCGGTGGCGCGGAGTTGCAGGTCGCCTTGCTCGCCCGCGAGCTGGTGAAGCGCGGGCACGAGGTCGTGATCATCGGGGGGGACATTGGACAGCGGGACGGGATGACGTTCGACGGAGTGATCACCCGGACCGGCGGGAAGTTCCAAACCGGAGGGCTGCTCGACACCCTGCTGGCCGTGCCACGCGTGAGGCAGGTCCTGCGGGAGGAAAAGCCGGACTGTGTTCTCATTCTCGGATGGACGACCTGGTTGTATCTGCTGCATCGGCTGCGGGTCAGGAATTACCGGCTCGTGTTCATTTGTGGGCTCGATACCGAGGTGAACGGCGAGTTCCGGCGGGAAAATCCGATTCGCGGTGCAGTTTTCGAAAACGGGGTGCGCGGCGCGAATATTCGCTTCGCGATGAGCGAATACCAGGCGGAGCAGTTCGCCCGGCAGAGACTTTCCTGCGGCTTGTATCGCAATCTCATCCTCCCACGGGCCTTTCCGCGCACCGCGGAGAAGGACGTCGACCTGCTCTGGATCGCGCGTTGCCAGCCGATCAAGCGTCCTCACCTCTTCCTCGACCTGGTGGAGCGCCTTCCGGAGGCAAAGTGCCGGATGATCTGTCCGCGCGAGGACGAGGATTTGTGGCAGTCGGTCTTCGCCCGGGCCCAAAAAATTCCCAATCTGGAATTCATCGAGCGCGTGCCCTATCGCGACATTCAGGCCCATTACGACTCGGCGAAGGTCTTCGTGAACACGTCGAGTTACGAGGGGTGGCCGAACAGCTTCATCCAATCCGGGCTGGGCAGCGCCGCGCTGCTCTCACTCGATGTGAACCCGGACCGTCTTTTCGAGCGATTTCTCCCCGGCGTCTTCGCCGGCGGCCAATTCGAGGGACTCGTCAACGGCGCCAAAAAGCTGCTGGAAACGCCGGAGGCGCTGCTCGCTGCTCAAAGCGGCTGCGAGCAGTTTGTGGCGGAGCTCCACGACAACGACCGAAACGTCGACGCATTCCTGCAGGGGATGGGCGTTGGCTGAGGCGCTTCACCGAGGATGAAAATGGAAAGACCGGGGCGCCCCGGTCTTTTTTGTTTTTGCGTCCCGGTGCCATCGCGTCGAACAGTCTGGCATGCATCACGGAATCATTGGTTCGATCTTTTGGGCGGGAACGATCGTAGCGGCGATGGCTGCGCCCGACCCTTCGGTTTTCGACCAGAAGCCCAAAAAGCTGCGAAAGTTCAACAGCATCCAGTATTTCGCCCAGGAGGGACGCAAGGTGAGCTTCGGCGGGGATGCGCTGAAGTGGACCGGTGAGGGAGACTGTTCGCAAAACGAGCATATGGAGCCGATCATCTCCGTGCAGGGGAATGGCGCCTCCGTGCGCAACGCCTTCATCGTCATGGCCCCGGACGGAGTGCACGTGAGCGGGAAAAACGTGGTGCTCGAGAATCTCGTCTTCCCGAAGGTCTGCGAGGACGCGATCACCGCCAACGGCGCGGACAATCTCATCATCCGGAACTGCGCCTTCCGCGGCGCGCAGGATAAGGCGATCCAGCTCAACAAAGGGACGAACATCCTGATCGAGAATTGCTATTTCGAGGATTGCTCGAAGCCCGTGCGGGTGAAAACCGGGGTGACGGTGACCGTCCGCAACAATATCAGCCGCAAAAGTTCCGCCTTCGTCATGGCGGACGGAGCGGGAGCCAGCGCTACGGTGGAAAACAACGACGTTCGTGACAGCAAGTGGTTTGTAAAAGCCGAGAAGGGAGCGACCATCGAGCTGGGGCCGAACCAGACCTCAAAAATCCTTCATCCGGACGAGGCGGTGGCCGGCGGGCGCGTTCTCCAGAAGTAAGCACGAATCGCCGGCGGCGACCCGGGATGACATTTTGGGATTGGCTATCGCTGCAAATCGAAGCTTTATTGAGCGCCCCCAGAGACTTGCGCGACCGGCGCGAGTGGCTATTCCGATCCCCGCCCCGGTGCGGATCGAGCCGGGGCCCACGAAATAAATTGCCCCTGCCTACTTTGATCAGAACGATTTTTACCTTTGCTTTTCTGGCGTGTTGTTTGGTTTCCGCGCGAGCGGGAAACGAGCATAGCCCGACCTCGCAGTTCCCTTCCTATCGGGGGCTGGTGATGTGCGGATATCAAGGCTGGTTCCGCGCCCCGGGCGATGCTTCGGGTCACGGATGGGGGCACTACAGCGGCGGGAAGAAGAACTTCAATGCCGACAGCTTGCACCTCGATGCCTGGCCGGATGTCTCGGAGTACCCGAAGACCTACGCCACGGACTTTCAGAACCCGGATGGCTCGGCGGCCCGTGTCTTCAGCTCCATCGATCAGAGCACGGTGGACACGCATTTTCGCTGGATGAAGGAATACGGGATCGACGGTGTGTTCGTGCAGCGATTTTTCCCGGGCCTGCGCACGGAAGAGTCGCGCCGGAAAAGCCGGGTCGTCCTCGAGGAGGCGTTGAAGGCCTCGCAGAAATACGGCCGCGCCATCGCGGTGATGTATGACCTCTCGGGCATCCACGCGAAAGGCGAGGATTGCTCCGCGGTGATCGAGGATTGGAAGGAACTTGTCGACCAGCTCAAGCTGACCTCGCAGGGGAAGGACCAGACCTATCTTTATCACAACGGCAAGCCTTTGGTGGCCATCTGGGGCCTGGGCTTCCCCGACCGGCCCTACAACATCCGCAACATCGGGATCGAGAAGCTCATCAACTTCCTGAAGCACGATCCGAAGTACGGTGGCTGCTCGGTCCTGCTCGGGGTGCCGACGTATTTCCGCCAGCTCGATATCGACACCCTGCCGGATACGTATCTGCACAAGGTCATGGGCATGGCCGACATCGTCATGCCGTGGATGGTGCAGCGCTTCACTCCTCTGCTCCAGGCGGAGAACGCGCGCTACGAGGCGCAGATCAAGGCCGACATCGACTGGTGCAAGCGCCATCACCTCGAGTACGTGCCCTGTGTCTATCCCGGCTTCAGCTGGTACAATCTCGGCCGCAAGGAGTTCGGCGGCGGGCCGCCGCTGAACCAGATTCCCCGCCTGAAGGGCAAATTCTACTGGGATCAGATCAGCGCCGCGCAGGAGGCAGGGGCGAAGATGCTCTACGTCGCGATGTTCGACGAGATGGACGAGGGCACCGCGATCTTCAAGTGCACGAACCAGCCGCCCGTCGGCGTGAAGCTGCTCGATATGGAGGGCGTCCCTTCCGACCATTATTTGTGGCTCACCGGCGAGGCTGGCAAGATGCTGCGTGGCCAAATTCCCTTCTCCAAGAAACTCCCTGTCCGAAACTCGAAATAGACCTATGAAAAAACTCCTTCCGGAACTCCTCATCGCCGGCTCGCTGCTGCTGGGCGGCGTCGCGGCGCACGCCCAGGTGCAATATGTCGATCCGACCATTGGTGGCCTGTCCTACATGCTCGAGCCGACCCGGCCGACCGTCTCGTTGCCAAACGGCATGGTGCGCGTCTATCCCGTGCGCCGGGACCAGATCGACGACCAGATCAAATCCTTCCCGCTCACCATCATCTCGCACCGTCTGGGCGAGCTGTTCTGGCTGAAGCCCTCGGATGGCTCCTCGCAGGCGTGGGATCAGCCCGATGCATGGGATCAGGAAAAGACCACCCCGTACTATTACTCCACGCGCTTCGACGACTCGCTCATCCAGACCGAGTTCACCCCGACGATGCGTACCGGGTATTTCCGCTTTACGTTCCCGTCCGGCAAGCCGGTCGTTCTGCTGCAGAATCTCCGCGACGGTGAGTTGAAGAGCGACGGCAAGAACGCTCTCTCGGGCTCGGAAACGATCACCGGCGAGGGTCTCATGTCGCCCGGCAAGATGCACGCCTACGTCTATGGCGAGTTCAGCGCCCCGGTGAAGATGGACGTCACCGACGGGCCGAAAGGCAAGCGCATGGTCATCACCGGCGAGGAGGGGCAGAAGACCCTCGAGTTCCGCTACGGCATCTCCTTCATCAGCGTCGAGCAGGCGAAGAAAAATCTCGAGACCGAGAATCCGAAATTCGACTTCGACGGCGTCAAGACCGCGGCGATGAAGCGCTGGAACGAAGTGCTGGGCCAGATCCAGGTCGAGGGCGGCTCCGAGGCGCAGAAGCGTGTCTTCTACACCTCGCTCTATCGCTGCTACGAGCGGATGATCAACATCACCGAGGACGGCAAATACTACAGTGCCTTCGACCACAAGGTGCACGAGGACAAGCGCCCGTTCTACACCGACAACTGGCTGTGGGACACGTACCGCGCGCTCGAGCCGCTCCAGACGATCCTGAATCCCGAGATGGAGGCCGACAAGGTGCAGTCCTTCGTCCGCATGTATGAGGAGTCCGGCTGGATGCCGACCTTCACCGTGCTCTGGGGCAACCATGAGTGCATGACGGGCAACCCGATCGCCATCATGGTCGCCGACGTGCTCGCCAAGGGCATCACGGATTTCGACATCCAGAAAGCCTACGAGGGCATCAAGAAAAACTCCGTCGAGGGCACCTGGCTGCCATGGCGCCGCGGCGAAAAATCCTCGCTCGACGAGTTCTTCGCGAAGAACGGCTACATGCCCGCGCTTCACCCCGGCGAGAAGGAGACCGTCGAGCGCGTACACCCGCGTGAGCGCCGCCAGACCATCTCCGTCACCGAGGCGCAGAGCTACGACGACTGGGCCACGGCGCAGATCGCCCGCCACCTGGGCGACGAAAAGGACTACGCGTTCTTCCTGAAGCGCGCAGCGAACTACAAGAACCTCTTCCGCACCGACAAGGGTCACGTCTGGCCGAAGGACGCCGACGGCAAGTGGATCGAGGAGTTCGAGCCCGGCTTCTCCGGCGGCCAGGGCGGTCGCGACTACACCACCGAGAACAACGGCTACACCTACGATTGGGACGTGCAGCACGATCTCCGTGGCCTCGCCGAGCTGATGGGCGGCACCGAGCAGGCTCAGGCCAAGCTCGACCAGCTCTTCCGCGAGCCGCTCAAGATGAGCCGGTACGACTTCTGGTACAAGTTCCCCGACGCGAGCGGCCTCGTCGGCCAGTTCTCGATGGGCAACGAGCCCAGCTTCCACATCCCGTTCATCTACGACTACCTCGGTGCGCCGTGGAAGACGCAGAAGCGCGTGCGCATGCTCCTCGACACCTGGTTCCCGGCCACGGTCATGGGCATCCCCGGGGATGAAGATGGCGGCGGTATGACGGCCTTCGTCGTGTTCTCGATGATGGGCTTTTACCCGGTCACGCCCGGCCTGCCGGTCTACGACATCTGCAGCCCGGTCTTCGACAAGGTCACGATCAGCCTCCACAACGGCAAGACGTTCACGATCATTGCCAAGGACAACTCCGCGGATAACAAATACATCCAGAGCATCACGCTGAACGGCAAGCCGCTGAACCAGGTCTGGTTCACGCACGAGGATCTCGTGAATGGCGGCACCCTCGAGCTCCAGATGGGCAACACGCCGAACAAGGAACTTGGCTCCGATCCCAAGACCTTCCCGCCGTCGTTCATCGGCTCGAATCCGAAGGACTACGCGGCCGCCCAGTAGTCCGGGATCCAGTCCAGTCAGTTCTCCGCCGCCGCGCAGTTTCTGTGCGGCGGCGGTTTCTTTTTTGGGGACCGGAGCTGCCTGGAACTCTGGAGGAGCATCATAAAGATGGCGTTCCCGGGAAAAATCGTTATACGAAATTAGCTCCCCGAAATAGGGGAGCTCTCCCCCCGCTTTTCCAATGTGCCCCCTCCCTGGCTCAAGACGGTTGCAGGCCGTGCTGTCGCGTCGTCGCTGCACGATGGCCGCTGCATTGATTTTGCTCATGACAGGCCGCTCGGGACTCGCTGCGGATTGGTATGTCGGCAATACGGCGGCGGGCGAATGGATCGAATATCAGCATATATGGCTGACGACGGGAAACTACCGCTTCACGGGTCGGGTCGGCGCTGCGGTCGGTGGTGTATCGCTGCATCTGGAAGTGGATGGGACGACGGTCCGCTCCGGCGTGACGGTTCCGAATACTGGCCGCGCGGATCGCTTCGACGAAGTTCATCTCGGGTCCACGGCGCTGGCTCAAGGTTATCACGATCTTCGGGTCGTCTTCGACACCGGCGGAGCGTCGATCGATTGGTTCGCCCTGAAGAAGAGCGATTCCACCGCGACGGAGGTGAGCGCGGACGACGTGACGATCGACCGCCCGCCGACGAGCGGCATGCTCGTGGGGCCGGTTGTAGGCTACGAGCACCAGGAGTCGGGGATCGCCGGAGGCTCCGCCTACGTGCCGAGCATCAAGGACAAGGCGGGGAATGCCTATACCGATGCGCAGCTAACCGCGTGGTATGGCGTGCCGATGTACCGGGACTACGATCGGCGGACCGATCGTTATTGGGATGTCATGGTCGACGAGCTGATGGCCTCGCGGGCCCAGGTGCCGCTCTTCCATTGCCGCGAGACCACCGACTTCACGCACGATCTTCAGGACCGCCGCTACCAGCCGGGCGGCGGCAGTTACGAGGGCCGCTGGCTGAAGAAACTCGCGGAAGCCGTGGCCCGAAATCCCCGGGCCATGACGTCCTTGAAGATCGGCATGTTCTGGGAGGATGGCGGCATCGCGACCGGTTTCAACGCCCGCTACGGGTACCTTCCTTCCTGGGGCGATCCCGCGTTCGTCGACTACGTGATGGATTACTGGCTCGGGCCTTGGTTCGACAACGTACCGAAGAATCTCCTCTATCAGCCGACGCCGGGACGCCCCATCATCCGGATGTATACGGTGAATCCGGATAGCGTCGTGCAGGACGGCCGCCTCGGCGACTTTCTCTCCGGCATCCGGAGCCGCATGCGCAGCCGCTACGGCCTCGATCCGCTGCTCGTCCTGAACTATGCGGCGGATGCCGCGGCCCAGACCCAGGCTTGGGGATTGGCGCAATGGGTCACCTGGGACGGACCGCTGTTCACCTCCTATCCGTTCGGCGGCACTTATTGGGGCACGGTCTCCAGTGGCAGCCGCCGCCGGATCGATACCGTCTGGTTGAACGATTGGAACCCGGCCACCAATACCGGCACCGGCGCCGGGGACAGCCCCGGGCACGACTCGCATCAGCCCCGCATCGGCACGGACGGCGTGCCCTCGCTCTGGAAGGCGCTCAAGCAGGCGCAGGATCTCGGCACGCGGCTGGTCGCCGAGGAGGGCTTCACGAATATCTCGGAGGGCAATTCCATCTTCCGCAGCTGCCATCCGGAATGGGCGTTTCCGAATCAGCACCTGGGCGCGATGCGGGAGTTCGCCGACCCCGCGACGGGCAGCTACCTGCTCGAGGCCGAAGCCTGTGATCGCTACCAGAAGATCACGCCCGGAGGAAATCACGGAGGCTCTTTCCGGCGGCAGTGGTATTCCGCCACGAATCTCGACGTTTACCGCCCGCTCCACAATCTCCAGCCCTGGACTGCGGAAAGCACAGGTCCCGGGAATCTCGCGCAGATTGTTGCCGGCTTTTACGACGTGTGGGGGATCGACGCGGGTGGACAGCTTTGGGGACGGGAGATCACCGGGAATCCTGATCGGTGGAATCTCATCGCCGATACGATGAAGTTCACCAGCGTGTCCCTGAGCCACGGGCCCGGGAATATCTACGCGTGGGGCGTCAGCGGCGGGAGCGTGTATTCGTGCCCAATGCCCTACTCGTCCGACGCATGGGTCCATGGCTCCTGGACGAAACGCACCGGCACAGTCGTGCAGGTCAGCGCGGGTCGCTGGGATGTCTGGGGGCTCGATGCCTCCGGCCATGTCTATCATCGCCCGATCGATGGCTCCGGGGCCTGGGTGCAGGCCGGCAGCATGGCCCTGAACCGAATCGCCGTGGAGGATACCTTCCTCTGGGGCCTCCAGGGCTCGCAGATCTACTACGCCTCCTACGATCCCACCGCTCCCACCACCCTGACGTGGATCGCCTGTCCCAATCCCTCCAATCTCACGCAGTTGCAGGTCGGCTCCGAGGAGGTCTGGGGAACGAATGCCTCCGGCCAGATTTATCGTAAAAGCGCCTCCGGAGCCGGAGATTGGGAGCTCGTGGACGGCACGGCGACCGCGCTCACGGTCGGGGAGAATTTCGTCTGGGCGCGCTCGGGCTCGGCAATCCTCAGCCGCCGTCTGGAGGGCTATGCGACCGGTCTGGCGGCGGGGGCGCCACTCGTCTACACCCCCGCGGCGGGCAGCGGCCGCGTCGCGCTGAACTGGACGCCATCGAGCGGCGCCTCCGGCTACGTCGTGAAGCGCGCCACGTCGAGCGGAGGCCCTTACGTGACCGTCTCCGCGCCGACGACTCCCGGCTATGTGGATACCGGCCTGGCAAATGGGACGTCTTATTTCTACGTCGTGACGTCATTGAGCGGCGGCGGCGAGAGCGCCCCCTCCGCCGAGGTTTCCGCCGTCCCTCGTGCCGTGCCGGTCGCGCCGACCTCGCTCATCGCGACCGCCGTTTCGATCGGAAAGATCAATCTCACGTGGACCGACAATTCCGCCGACGAGTCCGGCTTTCAGATCGAGCGGAAGACCGGCGCCAATGGTGCTTACAGCGTGATCGGTACCCTGGCCGCGAATGCCACCACCTTCAGCGACATCACCCTCGCGTCGGACACGACTTATTACTACCGCCTCCGCGCCATCAACGACGGCGGTGATTCCGCGCCCAGCAATGAAGCCGGCGCCACCACCCTCGGCGGCTCGACCATCTACATCAACTTCCAGCCGGCCGGCGTCGCCCCCGAGCCTGGCTATCTCGTGGACGGCGGCACCGTCTACGCCACCCGCGCGAATGGATTGAGCTACGGCTGGAGCGTCGACAACTCCGGGCAGGCCCGCCAGCGCGGCGTCAGCAGCGACCATCGCATCGACACCATGGTGCCTTTCCGCGCCGCCTCGACGTGGGAGATCGCCGTGCCCAATGGCACCTACTCCGTGAAGATATCCGTCGGTGACACCAGCGGGACCTATCGGCAGACCCTCAGCGTCGAGGGAGTGAGCTATTGGAACAACGTCAATGTCGGGCCAGCCTGCGCGAACGCCACGCAGACGGTCACGGTCAGCGATGGAAGGCTGACCCTGAGCAACGGCGCCGCGGCTGCCAACGACACCCGCATCGACTACATCGAGATCTCGCCCGTGAGCGTGCCACCCGTTCCCTTGGGTGTGGCCGTCACTGCCGGAAACGGCCAGGTGGCCTTGAGCTGGACCGGTTCGCCCTTCGCCACCGGCTACGTCGTGAAGCGCGCCACGACCTCCGGCGGTCCCTATGCCACGATCGGGAGCGCGGGCAGCACCGATTATCGCGACACGACCACGATCAATGGCACGATCTATTACTACGTCGTCGCCGCTTCGAATTCCTTCGGCTCGAGCGCCGATTCCGCCGAGGTCTCCGCCACGCCGCAGAATCAGAACACCACGCTCTACGAGGCGGAGAACGCCTACGTGACAGGCGCGACCGTTGCTTCCGGCACCGCCGGGTATACCGGCACGGGATACGTCGATTTCATCAACTCCTCCGGCGACTACGTCGAGTGGACCGTCGGCGCTGCCGCCGCCGGTCCGGTGAGCCTGGAGTTTCGCTATGGAGCCAGCTCGGATCGCCCGCTCTCCCTCAGCGTGAACGGCACGATCGTCAAAAGCAGCCTTTCGTTCCCGAATACCGGCGGGTTTGCGGTCTGGGGCAGTGTCGCCACGACGGTCACGCTGAGCGCGGGGACGAATACCATCCGCCTCACCGCCATCGGCTCATCCGGCAACAACATCGACTCCTTGAAAGTGGTCTCCGCCGGAGTGCAGAGTCCGCCCGCGCCCCGGAATCTCGCCGCCGCCGCCGGTCATGCCCAGATCTCCCTGTCCTGGGAGGCGCCGTCCGGCGCCACGAGCTATCTGGTGAAGCGGTCGACAGTGCCCGGCGGTCCCTATCAGCAGGTCGCCACCGTCACGCAGCCTTCCTACACCGACACCGGCCTTGCCGCCGGGACCTACTATTACGTGGTGTGCGCGATTGCTTCCGGGAGCGCCCCGAGCGACAGCAGCACAGAAGCCAGCGCCATGGCGCTCGTGCCCCTGCCGGCCACCCCGGCGGGAGTGACCATTTCCGCCACCGAGGCGCGGGTCACGCTGTCCTGGCCTGCGACTGCGGGTGCGGCGAGCTACGCCATCGCCCGGGCGACATCCAGCGTCGGTCCGTTCCTCGCGATCGGCAGCTCCAACAACACGGGCTATGTCGACGCCCCTCCGGCCGACGGGCATACCTATTTCTACACGGTCACCGCGGTGAATACCGATGGGTCGGGCGATGCCTCCACGCCGGTGAGCGCGACGGTCCAGCTCTTCGCTCCGACGAGCCTCTCCGCCACGGCAGCGTCGGAATCGCAGGTGCGCCTCATCTGGAGCAACGCCTCGTCCGCCGCCTCGGCGAATGAAGTCGAGTATTCCGCGCACGGTGCGAACTCTTGGGCCTCGGTGGCCGCGCTTCCGGCCGGCGCCACGAGCTATCTCGCCGACGGGCTGGCGGCCTCCACCTCGCACGATTTTCGCGTGCGGGCGACGGATACGCACGGCGGGGCGTCACCTTACGTGCAGGCCACGGCTCTCACTCCGGCCGGGGTCGGCGACGGCATTCCGGGCTCCTGGCGCCTGACGTATTTTGGAAATGGTCTCCAGACCACTCCCGAGTCCGCGGCGGGCGCCGATCCCGATGGCGATGGATTTTCGAATCTGCAGGAATACCTGGCCGGCACGGTGCCGATCGATGGCGCGAGTGTTCTTCGTATCCGCACCGTTTCCTTCCAGGCAGGCGATGCCGTGGTGACCTTCGACTCCGTCAGCGGGAAGTCCTATGCCCTGGAGCGTACGACCGCTCTAGGTGCGACACCGGCCTGGTCACTGGTGCAGGACAATATCAGCGGTACGGGCGCGGCGGTCTCGATCGTCGATCCCGGCGCGGCTGGCCAGCCCGCGCGTTTCTATCGCGTGCGGTTGAAGTAGCAGTCCTCGGGGGCCGGGGCGCCGCTACTGCAGATAGTAGAACGGATTCGGGAGCTTCACCGGGTGCCGGGCATAGCCGCCCTCCAGGTCGCTGTATTGGTCGCCGACGTTCAGAATGATATTGTAGCCCTTTTCCGTGAGCGCCTTGCGGACGCCGGACTTGAAGGGAACGATCGATTGGTCCGAGTAGCCTGGCGGCTTTAGATAAAGCTCCGCCCAGCCCCAATAGCCGGCGTTGTTCAGATTTTTGATCGTGGCCTCGCGCAGGACCTCCGGCCGGCCCGTGACCAGGAAGATCGGGATGCGATAGGCGCGGGCCTTGGCGAAGACCTCCGCCATGGGAGCGAGCGCAGGATCACGGGAGGTTTCCGCCCAGGGCTGGAAGGTCGGCATCGTGACGCCGAAGTCGTTTCCGCGGAGGTAATCCCAGTTCGAGAGCAAGGTCTCGTCGATGTCGAAGACGATGGCGAAATTTTGCGGCACGTCCCGGGTCAGATAGCGGTCGAGGATGCGGTTGGCGCGGGTCGCGGCGCTTTGGAAGTCGCGCAGGTAGGCTCCGGAGTCGTGCCAGTCGACCATGCGCCATTTGGCATGGGTGAGGTTCGGCTTCGGCTCGCCGGCACAGCCGGTGAGGGCGGCGATCAAAAGGGTGAACAATGCGGCGCGCATGGGGCCGACATTGCGCGAGAAAAATTCCGCTGGCTAGCGCCGACTTGCCGGGCGGGAATGCTCACGCTGGAACGGCGAACCGCGAAACACGAGAGGGGACGCAGTCGACTCCTTAGGAATCTGCCGATAAGCAAGGAATTTGCCGTCCGCCTCCTCACGTTCAATGGGATTTCCAGCCAATTTTCAATTGGCTTCTCTCAAGGCCTTAAAATCTTTTTTGATAAAGATCAGACGTCAGCTCGAATTCTTCTTGCGGCGTACTGAACGAACCTCATACAAGCCATCGCCGACAGAAGGCGGGGCTGATCCCTTTGGGCATGATTCGACACTCGTATGGTTCGTAAAACACTTTTTTTCCTCGGACTGATCACGGTCTTGTGGCTTGGACGAGCCTTTGCCCAAGTCAGCTACGACTCCCTCGAGACTGTTTATTACCAGGGCTTCGATGCCCTGCCTGCGACCGGCACGACGTTCACGTGGACCGACAATAGCCCCACGCTCCTGCCGGGTTGGTACGCGGCGACCAGCGTCGGCACCGGCTTCAATCCCGCCGGTATCACCACCGGGTCCACGACGAGTGGTGGGCTCTACAGCTTCGGGAGCAGTGGGGCGGCAGACCGGGCGCTGGGCTCGATTGGTTCGGGTTCAGCCGGAAACTTTTACTGGGGCGTCAAGCTGGTCAATAACACCTCGACGACCATCACCGGTTTCACGATCAGTTATACCGGCGAGCAGTGGCGCAACTCCGCCGCCGCTGCGCAGGCGCTGACCGCTTCCTACAGCCTGACGGCGACCGATCTCAAGACCGGCACCTACCAGACCGTGCCAACGCTCGGCTTCACCAGCCCGATCACCGGCGGTACGGCCGGAGCCTTGAATGGCAATCTAGCCGCGAATCGGACCGTGGTCGGCCCGGTGACGGTGAGCAATATCAGCTGGGTGCCGGGCGGGGTGCTCTGGATCCGTTTCTACGATCCCGATCACACGGGAACGGACCATGCCTTATCGATCGACGACTTTTCCTTCCAGGCCGCAGGCAGTGCCAGCGGAGATTCATACAGCGAGCCCGTGGGCTATTATAGCGCCGCCACGGGCCTGACCGGAGTTGCTCTGCAAAACGCGCTGCACAACATCATCTCGCCCCACACGGTTATTCCCTACACGAGCGGGAGCGTCGATGTGTGGGCTGCGCTCAAGGTGCTGGATGAAGACCCGGCCGACTCGACGAAGGTGCGGTTGATTTACTCGGAGACCTCCGAACTCAAGACGAGTACTTCCATCTGGGATCGCGAGCATCTATGGCCGCAATCCCGAGGGGTGAGCGGCAGCGGGTCGGACTACAGCGACCTCTTCAACCTGCGGCCCATTCTGGGCACGATCAATTCCGCTCGCGGAAACAAATTCTACGATACCAGCGATCCCACGAGCACCGGTTATCACAGCCCGGCGACGACCGGAGCGGCGGCGGACTCGAGCACGGATAGCGATTCCTGGGAGCCCCCGGACGTCGAGAAGGGACCCATCGCCCGCGCGCTCTTCTACATGGATGTACGCTACGATGGCGCGGACAGCGGCACCTCCGATCTGGTGCTGGAAAACGCGATCGGCAACCCGGCCGACATGGCCGTCCTTTCCACCCTGGTCACTTGGAGCGACTCCCACCCGGTGACGATGGAGGAGCGCAAGCGGAACTCGAAGATCTATACCGACTACCAGCACAACCGGAATCCCTTCGTCGACCATCCAGAGTGGGTCGACCTCATCTACGAGGATGCGATCCGCTCCGCGCTCGATAGCGATCTCGACGGCATGCCCAGCGCTTGGGAAACGGCGAACAGCCTCAATCCCGCCAACCCCGCCGACGCCAACGCCGATCCTGAAAACGACGGATTCAGCAACTTCGAGGAGTGGTGGATGGGGACGGATCCCCACAGTGGCACCGCCCCCGCGAGGCTGATCGTCGATAAGGCCTATACCGGCGCGGTCGAGGACGGCAGCGACTCGCATCCGTTCAAGACCATCCAGGGCGCGGCGGATGCCGCCTCGGCGACCACGCCGACGGCTATCCTGGTCAAGCCGGGCACCTACGCAGAGCGCCCCTACATTCACGACAAGGGCAGTGTGTTCGTCTTCAGCACCGACGGGGCCGACCAGACGATCATCGACGCGACGGGCGGGAGCAGCTCGGCGGTGCGCATCTACGACTTCCAGCGCGCCGCCTTTGTCGGCTTCACCGTAAGAAACGCCACGACGACCTGGTATGGCGCAGGCGTGCGCGTGGATGCGCCGAACGGCGCGATCCTCCTCGCGGAGAACAAGCTCACCGGCAACACTTCGACTTCCAGCTCGAATGGAGGCGGCGGCCTCTATTTGCGCACCGGCGCGGGTTCCCGGGTGATCAACAACTTCATCACCGGCAATCAGGCGGTGCGCGGTGGTGGCGTTCTCTTCGGCGGTGGCAGCGCCGAGTTCTGGTTCAACACCGTGGCGGGGAACACCGCGACCGGCGGCAACGGCGGCGGCCTGAGCGCCCTGCAGGGCGTCCAGCCCGATATCCGCGACAACATCGTCTGGGGCAACATCGGTGGCATCTCCACCGCTCAAATCCATCAGATCACGACGCTCTCCAGCAACATCCTGCAAGGGGCCGCTAGTGGCAGCGGGAACATCAATACCGATCCGCTCTTCGTGGGTGGTGGCGATTACCACGTGATGCTCAACTCTCCGGCAAAAAACACGGCCGTGGCTCTGCCCAACGGCAAGGACATCGACGCCGACCTCCGCCCGGATGCCTCCAATAGCTCGAAGGATCTCGGCGCCGACGAAATCGTCGACCCGACCGGCGGCGTCTGGGGAACCGTGCCTGACGCCTGGAAGCAGCGCATCGTGGATTTCAGCCCGACGGACGCGATCGCTTCATTGACCGACGTCCTGCCCGGGGACGACTTCGACCACGACGGGCTGACCAACGTGCAGGAGTTCCAGGCCGGGCTCGATCCCACGAATCCGGATAGCGACTTTGACGGCGTCAGTGACCACCAGGAGCAGATCGACGGCACGAGCCCTAACGACCCTGGCAACGTCACGCAGAGGCGCATCTCCAGCTTCCCCTTTGACACGGCCAATTTTGCCGGAAGGGAGGGGCAACTGCCCACCACGGTCCCGGGATGCACGTCGGCCACTTCCGTTGTGGGATTCAGCGGCAATGCCATGCATGTCGATCAGCTAAGCCAGTTGCTTCGCTACGAATGGGCCCGCCCGGATGGCTCGCTGAATTACAGCATTCGTCGCGGCTCCGTGCGGTTGTGGTTCAAGCTCGACTGGACGCCCGGTACCAATGCGATGAGCGGCTACTGGTCGCGCCTGTTCGACCTCGGTCTGTTCGGAGCTTCCCAAGTTGCGCTCCACTTCAATCTCGATAACCCGATCTTTCAGTTTTATCAGGCCGATGGTGCGGGGCACGATTTCACGACTTGGAGCGATTTTTCGAACAGTGCCGTCGCCGCTGGGGAATGGCACCAGATCGTCGTTACTTATTCCCCGACCGCGCAGAAGCTCTATCTGGATGGCGTCCTCATCACCGCGTCCCAGACGTGGAACAATGGCGTCCTGGTCGGCGAGACCGGCACGACCTGGGATCACTCGCCGAAGATCTCCGATTTCGCCCAACTCGGCCTGAAATTCGGCTCTGACAGCGCGCAACCTCTCCGGGGAGCCATCGACGAGGCGGAGTTCTTTAATTACGAGCTGACGCCCACCCAGATTCAGGCCGATTTCGCCAGCGCGGATACCGACGACGACGGCCTTTCCGATGCCTGGGAAATGGCCACCTTCGGCGACCTCGATCACGACCTGACGACGGATACCGACGGCGATGGGATTACCGACGTGGACGAAATTCACGTAGGGACCGATCCGCAGGACTTTTGGAACGGGCACGCACCAGTTTTGGAAATCGTCAGTGGAAACAATCAGGGCGACTTGCCGGGTCAGACGCTGGTCACCCCGCTAAATGTGCGGGTAACAAATGCCAGCGGGAAAACCGCGATCGCGGGCAGCGTGATGTTTGCGATCACCTCCTCGAGTGGCGGGTCGCTCGGGGCTGCGAGCGTGGCGATCAATCCCGCCGATGGCACCGCGAGCACGTCATTCACTCTGCCCACGACGGTCGGCGCGAGCATCACGGTGACGGCGACCGCCCATAACTCGCATGGATCTGCGCAGGGGACCTTCTTGCTTTCAGTTGGCGATGCGTCCAGCGCACCAGCAGCCCCTAGTCGTCCAGTTGTCGTCGAGGATCATGGGGTGACGCAGGCGTTGGTCAAGTGGGAAGACCTGTCGAACAACGAAACGGCTTTTTACGTGGAGCGGCGGAGCTACGGAGAGAGCTGGCAGCGCCTCGCAACCCTCCCCGCCAATTCCACCTCGTACATGGATACGACCGTCGTGCCTGATAAACTCTACGACTACCAGATCGTCGCTCACAATGAAGCTCCTTGAGGCAATGGCAAAGATCAAAACGAACCTGCCGATCGCGCTTCTTTGGGGGTGTTGTTGCCTCGGCTCTCTTGCGCCAATCGCTTTCGCGAGCAATGCGCCTTCGCCTCCAGGAGGTAACTATGACGACGAGGATTCCGATATCCTTGACGGCCAACCGGCACCGGACGGACTGACAAACAGGGTCGAGCGGGAAGTCGGAACCGATCCGTTGAATCCGGATTCCGACGGCGATCACATTATCGACGGAGCCGATGCCGTTCCCAAGGTTGAGCAAATGACGGTCCTTGCGGCTCCGGAAGACAATTACGCGATCATTGACCTAGGAACGGAGGAGCGGGATTTTGTAGGGTTAAACGACAGCGGGGATGTCCTTCTCCAGGAACTCGACCCCGCGACTCACAAATACAAAGGCTGGCTTTGGAGAAACGGGGAGATGCAGTCCCTTCCTGAACACATTGCTTATCTAGGGCTGTTACAGGATGGTAGCATCTACATTTACGGGGATCCGAGTACAGGTGACCCAAATGTGAATTTGGTGGTCCGAAATGCCGCGGGGAACGAAAGTAACGATGGCTATTTCTTCAGCCAAGGTAGTTATCCCGTGAATGCGCTCAATTACAATTCGTTTACGACGGATCAGGTCTTCCCCACGAGTTTTTTGGGCGGCCTTCCAGCCTTACAAAAGCTTCAAAGTCTGTACGCCGCGTCAAGGGCTTATTTAAGTGTGCTCACCGACGACTTTGATCCCGGGCTAGGATACAAGGCCAACTCCGCGCAGATTTACGGCATTACCGACGACAAGAAATTCGTGTATTGGGCTGCGGCATCTTCGTATGCCTCTCCCAGTCTGCCGAGCTTCGACGCCGGTTCCTTGCTTTGGGGATGGAGGGGGCCGGCCGCAGAAACCCTTAATTCAAAGGTTTGGGCGGCCTTTAATGATTTCGGTACAACGGGTGGAATCTTCACTGGTCGTGCCGGGGCGCCGATTGTAAATGACGAATCGTTTGCCGTTGCCCGACTCAGCGACGATGGGCAGTATCCGTTCGTTCCTCTCTATCCTGCGCCGGTCTTCGGCCAATACGGAAGCGACGTCTCGACTGCAAATACCGCACATAGCGTCGTATACCAAGGGAACGATCAATGGAAAGTGATTCCGGATTGCGATGAACCGGTTGACCTCACTCACGCGAGAACGCCCGAAGGGCCTTTTATCTTGGGCAAAAAGGGTTCAAAAGCAGCTTTGTGGTGCTACGATGCTGGTCATCTTGAATCCATTGACGCCCCGATCACACTGTCAAATGAGGGCGGATACGTGACGACTCGGCGCATAAGTGATAATCTTGTCGTTCCTGCGGGTGATTCGATTTGGAGAAATAGTCGCAAACGAAGTGTCGCAGAATTATGCGGCTCACCTAGCGATTGGTCGAATTTCAACGCTCGTTTTATAAGTCCTCAAAACAATATAATCCTCGCAGACGCCACGAAAAGTGGCGTGGAGCATAGAGTCTTGCTCGTCCCCGTAGAAATAACGATAGTGCATACGGAGAAGGAACGGGATGTTGATGGCAACGAACTCTCGAACACGGTGCATCCCGGAAAAGACACGTTGCTCCGTGATGAAATCGCCGATCTAAAGATCAAAATTCCACCGCTAGGAAATACGGATTGGGATTTGGAAATTGATGTAGAGCCGGGAGACGTGAAGACGCAGACCTTGGGAAATCGAGGGACGGTGCAGATGTATGACTTCGGTACAGTAAACAACGGCACGGTGACGCCGCTGACAGAAACTAACGGATCAACTCAAGCTGGGCCTTATGACATCAAACTCTTGGCGCCAAAGAGCGGAGAGGAAACTTTTAAGGTCGTCGTTAACGAAGAGGGAAAATTCAAAATACGGCTTAAGAGCCAGGATAATGCTAACGTCAAAATTGATGTCGTCTCGCAGGAATTTACCGTCGAGAAACGAATCCGAAAATACGGTAAAGACACTCCGTCTGCGACTTACGACTTCAATAAGCACGACAGGCATTCGAGGACGCCGCCAAGCAATGGGGTGAGTTCTACCAATACGAAGTTGACGACGTAGAACGTCTAAAAGCTATCGGTATGACCGAAAGCGAACTTGGAAGAAATCCACAGAATCAAGGGTCTCGTCCGAACGACATCATGACGATAGGCCACCCCGATGACCACGTCCTGGACTGTCTCCAATTCGTTTCTGGTTATCAGGAAAAGGAGGTCGTTCCGCAGGGCAACACCGTCAGAGATTTGAATTATCCCCAGGCCGCAGCTTCGCCTGCGGGGACAGCTATCCTGTGGGGAACTTGCTGGCTGTATCACAAGGCCCAGCGAGTCTCCAATAACCCATCGCCCCCACCGAGCCTTATTCCTGGCCCGTGGCGTTCATGGGATGACGCCACCACCCGCTACAACGGCGGCGGCGTAAATAATTATTTGGAGCGGGTCACGCGAGCCTTCAAAGAAGGGCGGCATCCGACCGATCAAACCACGCTTTGGCCCGAGCTGACGAATGGGAGGGCTAGAAAATGAAGACGCTTCTGCGGCTGTTGATGGTCATCGCGTGCTGTTCCGCATGGGGAGCAACCCCCAACGAAACGTTCCAAGCGGCCTTGAGTTCATGGGAGGACGCCTTGCACTCTCCCGTTGAAACGCCTTCAAATTTTTTGCAGCTAGAGACGGCATGGGGGCAATTACCAGAGAGTGAAAAAAAGGCTGTGTGGCCACGAATGGCAATGGCCTACGTCGATCAGTCCGAGCAAAAACTGGATGCGAAAAACGCCAACGAAGCCGGGAAATATTTGGCGCTCGCAGGTCAGCTCAATCAAGCCTTCGGAGGGCGACTGGAATATGCCACCAAAACGCCCGGTGTTTTTTTTGAGAGGCTCGCCAGACTGCAAACCGCGATCACGAGTCAGACCGACGCCGACCCATTGGCGGGCATGGTGGATTACCTGTTTGAAAAGAACGGGGATCAATACCTGGTGGCCCGTCAGGAGCTTGATCCCGAGGTCAACGGCGTGACGATTGATGGAGTCTCCGAATCGGAATCTCTCGTTCAAGTGCATTATCTGGAGGCTCGTGGAGGGAACGTAACTTTTGAAAAAACCAGATGGTTCATCGGACCAAAAGGCCACGTCGCAGAAACTCTCAGGCACGCCACGAGGGAGGTCTTGCAGGACCAATACGGGCGATACGAACCCAAGCCACTACAGGCTCCGGTCTCTTCCATACCCACAGCGAGCAAGGCCGGTTCCGTGCCGACAGCGGCTCAACCCTCAGCGGCTGTTGCCGCAACATTGGCTCCCTCAATGCCGCTGCCGAACGCGACAGCCATACCCACGGTCGCGGCGGAAAAAACCGGCACGACGGGCTTCCTCATCGTGCCGGTGGTGATCGTCGCTGCGGTGATCGTGGGCGTGGCGGTGTTCTTCCTTCGTCGTAAATCCTGACTCATCCGCCACCCTCACGAGGAGCAAGCGGATGAGAAGGGAGTGAGGGCTGGAGGTGTCCTTGAGATCGTCTGGAAGGTAGTTGTAGGCCCAGACGAAATGGAAAAAATCCTTCCAACCCGAGGCGGGATCGGCCGCGGTGGGGAAGAAGACGTAGGCGCGGCGGTCGAGGAAAGCAGGGCCCCGCGAATGGCGGCGAGAAGCCGCTTTGCGTCGCGCTCAGCGACATCGTGAACGCGGCCGACGGTATAGGTGCCTTCCTTGTCGAGAGCATCGGAAAAGCACCAATCATACTTGCCGACCCAGGAGCAAACGGCGTCGAGTTCCGTTTTGGAATCTGTCGAGGGAGCTTGGTAGAATTGGTCCACCCCCCACAGCGCCTCGCGGTAAACGGCGAAGGAAACGAAGTCGGTGGTGAGGGACCCAGGCGGCGCAGGAAGCTCGCCTCCGGCGTGTTCGCGCCGCTATCCGCCGAAGCACGATCACGCCCGCTTTGGAGAGCGAGGGAAAGCGGCGGGTTGAGCCACGAAGGACTGCAGCTCGCGCCAGCGGAGATGGGGGACATAAAAGGGGCAGTCAACGATTTCTGACAAATTGTCGTTTTAACAGAGACGTACCTGAAATGCGGCTCTTTCCCTTCCAATCTTGAAAAAGCAAAGCGCCCGGTTCTTGTGGAACCGGGCGCTGCAATTTTTTGACTCTCGGTCGGGTTACGACTCGGTGGTCGTCTCGGTGAGCGCGGGGGTCGCCGGGGCGGCCTCGGTCGCGAAGACGAGCTTGTCCTTGTCGCGGGTGACCTTGACCGTGTCGCCTTCCTTCACCGTGCCGCGGAGGAGTTCCTCGGCCATCGGGTCTTCCAGGAAGCGCTCGACCGCGCGGCGCATCGGACGTGCACCGTAGGCGGGGTCGTAGCCTTTCTCGATCAGTAGCTCGTGAGCGGGCTGGTCGAGTTCGACGTGGATCGACTTGGTCTTCAGACGCGCCACCAGCTTGCTGACCTCGAGGTCGACGATGCGGATGAGGTCGGGCTTGGTGAGCGTGTGGAAGACGATGATGTCGTCGAGGCGGTTCAGGAACTCGGGTTTGAAGACGCGCTTCGTTTCCTCGAGGATCTTCTCGCGCATCGTGTCGTAGTTGTCATCGAGCTTGGGCGCTCCGAAACCGAGCGACGTCTGTTTCTTGATCAACTCGGCGCCGACGTTCGACGTCATGATGATGATCGTGTTGCGGAAGTCGATCTTGCGGCCGAGCGAGTCGGTGACCTTGCCCTCCTCCAGGATCTGGAGCATGAGGTGCATCACGTCAGGGTGAGCTTTCTCGATTTCGTCGAAGAGCACGACCGAGTACGGGCGACGGCGCACGGCCTCGCTGAGCTGGCCGCCTTCTTCGTAACCGACGTAGCCCGGAGGCGAGCCGATCAGGCGCGAGGCGGTGAACTTCTCCATGTACTCGCTCATGTCGAGCTGGATGAGCGCGTCCGGGTCGCCGAACATGAACTCGGCCAGCGTGCGGGCGAGGAAGGTCTTGCCGACACCGGTCGGGCCAAGGAAGACGAATGAGCCGATCGGGCGGCGAGGATCCTTGAGATCGGCGCGGGAGCGGCGGAGCGCCTTGCTGATCGCGACGGTCGCCTCGTCCTGGCCGATGACCTTGCCGCGGAGCTCGGTCTCCATGGCGAGGAGCTTGGCGGATTCCTTCTGCTCCATGCGGTTGAGCGGGACGCCGGTCCACTTCGAGAGGACGTGCATGATGTCGTCCTCGGTGACGTGGACTTCCTGCTCTTCCTTCTTCGTGCGCCATTCCGAGAGGACCGCGTCGAGCTTGTCCTTCGCCTGCTTCTCGGCATCGCGGAGGGAGGCGGCTTTCTCGAAATCCTGGGCCTTGATCGCGGCTTCCTTGTCGGTCTTGATCGTCTCGATGTCGGCCTCGAGATCCTTGACGTTCGGCGGGCGGGTCATGGCGCCGATGCGGGCGCGTGAGCCAGCCTCGTCCATGATGTCGATCGCCTTGTCCGGCAGGAACCGGCCGCTGAGGTAGCGGTCGGAGAGCTTCGCGGCGGCCTCGAGGGCCTCGTCGCTGATCTTGGCCTTGTGGTGCTGCTCGTACTTCGGGCGGATGCCTTTGAGGATCTGGATCGTCTGCTCGACGTTCGGCGGCTCGACCTTGACGGTCTGGAAGCGGCGCTCGAGTGCGGAATCCTTCTCGATGTACTTGCGGTACTCGTTGAGCGTGGTCGCGCCGATGCACTGGAGCTCGCCACGGCTGAGCGCGGGCTTGATGATGTTGCTCGCGTCCATCGCGCCCTCGGCGGAGCCGGCGCCCACGATGGTGTGCAACTCGTCGATGAAGAGGATGACGTTCTTCGAGCGGCGGATCTCGTCCATCACGGCCTTGATGCGCTCCTCGAACTGGCCGCGGTATTTCGTGCCGGCGACCATGAGGGCGAGGTCGAGCGTGATGACGCGTTTCTCGCGGAGAAGTTCCGGCACGTTGCCGGCGATGATTTCCTGGGCGAGGCCCTCGGCGATCGCGGTTTTGCCGACGCCGGCCTCACCGATGAGGACGGGGTTGTTCTTCGTGCGGCGGCAGAGGATCTGCACCACGCGCTCGATCTCGTCGGCGCGGCCGATCACGGGGTCGAGTTCGGCCTTGCGGGCCATCTCGGTCAGATCGCGGCCAAAGGCGCGCAGGGCGGGCGTCTTGCCCTCCTTCTTGCTGCCGGTGCCACCCTCGGAGGCCACGGCCTCGCCGCCTTCCTCCTGGGCGGAGAAATTCGGGTCGAGCTCCTTGAGGATCTCGTTGCGGGTGCGCTCGATGTCGACTTCCAGGCTCTTGAGCACGCGGGCGGCCACGCCTTCGCCCTCGCGGAGCAGGCCGAGCAGGATGTGCTCGGTGCCGACGTAGCTGTGCTGGAGCGCTTTCGCCTCCTTGCTGGCGAGCGCGAGGACTTTCTTCACGCGGGGCGTATACGGAATGTTTCCGACCATCTTGGTCTCGGGGCCGGAACCCACCTGTTTCTCGACCTCCATGCGGACGGTCTCGAGATCGAGGCCCATCTTCTGGAGCACATTCACGGCGACTCCCTGGCCGAGCTTGATGAGGCCGAGCAGCAAATGCTCGGTGCCGACGTAGTTATGATTGAATCGGTCGGCTTCCTTGCGGGCGAGGGCGAGCACCTGCTGGGCTCGCGGCGTGAAGTTATTCATCATTGGGTTCCTTTATATCCTCCGTTATCGGGACTTTCGTCATATCCGGCTCGGGAAGCTGTTTTAGTTTCGCTCGGATCAGCCCCGCCCGCAAGGCGTCGCGCGCTTCGGCGCTCATTTTCTGGCCTTGGGCGCCCTTTTGCAAATGGGCCGGCTGCGTCTCGATGAAGAGCTCGTCCACGGTCACGCGCGTGGCGTCCGGGAACAGGCCGAGATCGACCCCGAGCTTTAACACGGAAAGGAGATTCAGCGCCTCTTTCGAGGTCATGCTGTGGGCGTTGCAGAGGATGCCGTACGCGCGTCCCACCTGGTCGAGTACGGTCGTCGCCCGGCGCTCGACGAGCGTCTGGCGGGCGTTTTCCTCATGCTCCACGATGTGGAGGATGACGTCGTTCAGGCGGTCGATGATCTTTTCCTCGCTCTCGCCGAGCGTCGCCTGGTTCGAGACCTGGAAGAGGTTGCCCATGGCCTCGGTGCCTTCGCCGTGGAGGCCGCGGACCGCGAGGCCGATCTTGTTGACCGAGTTGATGGTCTTGTTGATGAGATCGCTCATCACCAGGCCGGGCAGGTGCAGCATGGCGGAGGCGCGCATGCCCGTGCCGACATTCGTGGGGCAGGCGGTCAGATAGCCCAGCTCTTCGTGATAGGCGAAGTCCAGCACGCGGCCGAGCTCGGTGTCGCACTTGTCGACCGTGGCGTAGGCCTCGCGGAGCTGCAGCCCGCAGCGGATGGCCTGCATGCGGAGGTGATCCTCCTCATTGACCATGAAGCTGAGGGTTTGCTCCACGTTCATCACGACGGCGCTACCGGCGCCTTTGGCGGCATGTTCGCGACTGATCAGATGTCTCTCGACAAGCACCTGCCGTTCCAACGCGGTGAGTTCCGTCAAATTCTGCGCGTAGGCCTCGCGCATTTCATCGAGCGACTCGATCGCGGGGCGGATGAGGCCCAGCGCCTCCATGCGCTCGGCCCGTTTGGCCCAGCCGGGGAAGGGCGTGCGGGCCAGGTTGCGGGCGAGGCGGATGCGGCTGCTGACGACGATCTGGCGGTGAGGTCCGTCACCCGAGAGCCATTCGCCCGCATTCGAAATGATGCGGGACAGCTTCATGACATGATCTCGGTCTCGATCCGCCGGATTTCGTCGCGGAGGCTGGCGGCCTCCTCGTATTGCTCGTGGGCCACGGCCTCGTCGAGATTGGTTTGCAGGGATTTGACCTTCGCGATCAGCTCGCGCTTCTGCGCGCGGTTGCCGGGGGCCTTGCCCACGTGGACCGTGCCCTTGTGCATGTTCGCGAGCATGCCGGAGAGACCGTCGGCGAAGGTGGTGTAGCACTCGCTGCAGCCGAGGCGGCCGGTCTTTTTGAAATCAGCCTGGGTAAATCCGCACACCGGGCATTTGGCCGGGGTGGCGCTTTTTTCGATGTCCTGGGCCGCGCCGAGGCCGAGCAGGAGATCGGCGAGCGCGAACCCGGTCGGGTCGTGCACGCCTTTGGCTTTCGAGCAGGATTCGCAGAGATTTACCTTCTGCATCTTCCCCTCCACGATCTGCGTGAGGAAGACGGTAGCGTCCTTCTCGCCGCATACGTCACATTGCATACCTAATCAATCACAGTGCCGGTGCCCTGTGTCAACTCATGGAAGCGTGTCATAAGCTGCTTCGTAATCGGGCCTGGCTTGCCGTCGCCGATGTCGCGGCGGTCCAGTGTGACCACAGGGATAACCTCCGCGGCCGTGCCGGTGAGGAAACACTCGTCCGCGGTCCACAGATCGTAGCGCGTGATGTCCGGCTCGCTGATCGGGATGCCGGCCTCGTTGGCCATCTCGAAAACGACGGCGCGCGTCACTCCGGCCAGGGCTCCCGAGGCGATCGGAGGCGTGAAAATTTTGCCATTCTTGACGATGAAGACGTTATCGCCCGTGCATTCCGCAACGTACCCCTGCTCGTTGAGCATGAGGCCCTCGCCGGCGCCGGCGTTCTGGGCCTCGATCTTCGCGAGGACGTTGTTGAGGTAGTTCAGCGACTTCACCATCGGGCTGAGTGAACCGTGCGGGATGCGCCGGGTGGCACAGGTCACGACCATCAGGCCGTTCTCGTATTTGTCGGCCGGGTAGAGGGTGATTTTCGCCGCGATGATGATGATCGTGGCCTTCGGGCACAGGGCGGGATTCAGGCCGAGGTCGCCATCGCCGCGGGTGACGACGAGCCGCACGTAGCCGTCGCGGAGTTCGTTGCGCTTGATCGTCTCGATCGTGGCCCGGGTCATGGCCTCCTTGTCGATCGGGATGGTCAGGCAGATCGCTTTGGCGGAGTCGTAGAGGCGGTCGATGTGTTCCTCGAGCCGGAAGACGCGGCCGTTGTAGAAGCGAATGCCTTCGAAGACACCGTCTCCATAAAGCAGGCCGTGATCGAACACCGAAATCTTCGCGTGCTCTTTTTCGTAAAACTCTCCGTCGATATATACCTTCATGCGAATGTGAACCGCCTCTTGCGGGACGAGAAATATGCACGCGGCCCGAAGGGGTGACAAGCGGCGTTATGCCGGGATGCCGAGCGCGTAGGTGTGGAGCACCCGGGAGAGCTCCGCCCGGCGGAGCGGTTTCGTGAGATAATCGTTCATCCCCGCCTCGAGGCAGCGCTCGCGGTCGCCGACCATGGCGTCGGCGGTCAGAGCGACGATCGGGACCTTGCCTCCGAGCCCCTCGGCCCGGATCCGCCGGGTGGCGTCGAGCCCGTCCATCAGCGGCATCTGCACATCCATCAGGATGAGGTCGAAGCTCCGGGTGGTGAGTTTTTCGAAGCACTCGGCGGCGCTGGAGGCCGTGGTCGTTTCCGCCCCGAGCTGGAGCAGCAGGTGGGTCGTGAGGCGGCGGTTCAGGGTATTGTCGTCGACCACGAGCACATGGGGCACGCGGCCTTCGAAGTGCTCGCGGGGCTCGACGGAGAAGATCTCCACCTCCGGCTCGCGAGTCAGCTGGGCGAGCTGCTCCTCGGTCGGGACGATCGCCGGCAGGTCGACGTGGAAGGTCGAGCCCGCGCCATCCCGCACGATGAGACCCAGGTCGCCGTCGAGGAGCCTGGCGAGACGGCGGCTGATCGCGAGGCCGAGGCCCGTGCCGCCGAAGCGGCGCGTCGTCGAGGAGTCGGCCTGCGTGAACGGCATGAAGAGCCGGTCCCGTTGCTCGTCGCTGATGCCGATGCCGGTGTCCGAGACTTCGATGCGGATGCGTGCGGCCGCTTCCGGTTCATTTACCAGAGAGGCCCGGACGGTGATCGCGCCTTCCGACGTGAATTTCACGGCATTGCCGACGAGGTTCACCAGGATCTGCCGCAGCCGGGACCAGTCGGTGAGGATGTGGCGGGGCACGCCGGGTGCGACTTCCGCGGTGAGCTCGAGGTTCTTCGCATGCGCGCTCAGCCGGTAGAGGCCGATCACTTCGTTGATGCATTGCGGCAGGTCGGTCGGGCGGATCTCGATCTCCATCCGGCCGGACTCGATTTTCGAGAAGTCGAGGATGTCGTTGAGCAGCACCAGCAGGGCGTCGCCGCTGCTCTTGATGATCTCGAGGTGGTCCCGCTGGGACGGGTCCAGCGGGGAGTCCATCACGAGGTCGGCAAAGCCGAGCACGCTGTTGAGCGGCGTGCGGATCTCGTGGCTCATCATCGCGAGGAAGTTGCTCTTGGCCCGATCGGCCGCCTCTGCCGCCTCTTTTTGCAGGACGAGCTCGCGCTCGTATTCCCGGTGCTTCGTGATGTCGAGCGAGGCGCCGCGATAGCCGACGATCTTTCCGAGGGCGTCCTTCATCGGCACCCCGCTGATGCTGATCCAGCGTTGAGTTCCGTCGGCCCGCTTCACGCGGTGTTCGAAATTCCGGAAGGCCAGGCCCACGGCGTAGATTTCGTTCGACCGGCTCATGACCACCGCGCGGTCCTCGTCGACCACGAAATCGAATGGCGATCGCCCGATCAGGGCGGCCGGCTCGATGCCGAGCACCTCCATCACCCGCGACGAGGTGTAGATGAAGCGCCCTTCTCCATCGACCTCCCAGATGAATTCCCCCGCCGCCTCGCTCACGTCGCGGAACCGCTGCTCGCTCTCGATCAACTGGGCCTCGGCGGCGCGGCGGCTGGTGAGATCGATCAGCGAGCCGACGAGCTGGATGTGGCCGTCGTGCGACTCCAGGGGATGGCTGCGGTCCAGCACCCAGATCGTCGAGCCGTTGTCGCGCTGGATCCGGTACTCCAGCTGCATCGGCTCGAACTCCTGCACCGCCCGGTCCAGGGCGGCGATGTAGCGGGCGTGGTCGTCGGGATGCAGCCGGGCGAACCATGAGATCTTCCGCTCTCCCTCCGGAGCCGGGGTAAAGCCCAGCAGCGGCTCGACATTGCCCCTCCAGCGGAAGAGGCCGGTGACGATGTCGAAGGTATAGATGACTTCCCCGAGCGAATCGATAATAGCCTCCTCGACCCGCCGGGTTTCCTCGATCAAGTCCTGCGCGGCGGCGGCGCGCGCCCGCAGGCGCCCCACGACGATGCCGGCGGCCGTGCCCACGCCGAGACCCAGCAGGCAGGTGAACCAGAGCGCCTGCCGGACCGCGCCCAGCTTGACCTCGAGCAGGTTCGAGTCCGCCTCCACGCCGATCACCCCGACGGGCTGGTTGTTCCGGTCGGGCAGGACGGAAAAAGCCGTGGCTTCGATGCCCCTGGTGGTGACCCATGACTCCCCACCGATCTTCGCGCCGGTCTCCCGATAGTGCTTCCGCGCGCTCTGTGCCTCCGTCGAGAGAGGATGGCTCGCCGGTTTTTCCCCGGTCCGGCTGGTGTCGAGGAGCGTCAGCTTCTCGTCGTCCTCGAGCGCGAAGGTGTAGATCCGGCGGACCTCGTCGCTGTTGTCCCTGACGTAGGACAGCGGCGAGCTCAGGGTCTTGGCGGCTTTGGCGCGCTCCTCGGGCGGGATCCTTTTGGCCGCCAGGTGAGGTCCGGCCGTGGAGCGGCTCAGTTTTTTGGCAAGTTCGGCGACGTGGTGGCGGACGTCGGAGACCTTTTCGATCCAGGCGCGTTCATAGACAATATAGGCGCCGAGGCTGATGGCGGCTGCGACCGCGAGCCCCGCCAGCGCGGCGTCCCGCCATGGTCGGACGGTGTGATGGCCGACTCCCCTCGATGCGGTCGATCTCTTCGTTGTTGAAAAGGGCACGATTCGCGACGCATGGTATCGGCCAACCCGTCATCTGGCCATGAAATCCCGATCCCTTTTCTCTGTCTGCGCCGTAGCGCTGCTTGCCATGTCCGCCGCCCTCGCGGAGGACACGCCGACCATCACCATCCGTAAGAGCGACGCGATCAACCTCGCGCTCGAGAGCCTGGGTGGCGGGGAGGGGAAGGCCGTGACCGCCGTTTTGCAGAACGACCTCGGCCTCGCGGGGGCTTTCCTCCTCGGCCAGCCGGCGACCGCGTCCTATGTCGTCTCGGGCTCCGCGAACGGCGGCAGCCTGCAGGGATTGGTGAAGGACCGCAGCGGCGGCACGGTCCTGTCGAAGACCTACTCCGGCACCGCGCGGGCGGTGGCTCATCACTTTGCGGATGACATCGTCGAGACGATCACCGGCCACCCGGGCATCGCGAGCTCGAAGATCGCCTTCTCCGCGAACCGCACCGGCCGCAAGGAGATCTACACCGCCGACTACGACGGGGCGAACGTCCGCCAGATCACGAACGACGGGAACATCAGCGTCGCGCCGGCCCTGAGCGCGGACGGTTCGAAGCTGGCCTACACCGGCTACCTGAGCGGCTATGCCGACATCTATCTCATCCAGCTCGCGAGCGGGAAACGCGACCGCATCATCAAGTTCCCGGGCACGAACTCCGGCGCCGCGTTCTCGCCCGATGGCGGCCGCATCGCCTGCTCGATCAGCAAGGACGGCAACCCCGAGCTCTATGTCGTCGGTGCGAATGGCGCCGGCGCGCGCCGTCTCACCCGCACCCGTGGCGTCGAGTCCTCGCCCTCGTGGTCGCCCGACGGCGGCGAGATCGTGTACTCCTCGGACGAGAGCGGCAGCCCCCGGCTTTTCCGCATCCCCAGCGGCGGCGGCACCGCGCAGCCGGTGAGCACCGGGTTCGGATTCTGCACCGAGCCGAGCTGGTCGCCGGATGGGCACAAGATCGCCTTCACCGTCCGCCAGGGCGGCTTCTC
>Ga0310811_10000594_pt1 | contig 46485 bp, 38 predicted proteins | sample YCmetagenome_FD_207642 | JGI IMG/M metagenome (GOLD analysis project Ga0310811, IMG submission 207642) | Soil microbial communities from experimental microcosm in Duke University, North Carolina, United States - YC | ecosystem: Engineered > Artificial ecosystem > Soil microcosm > Unclassified ...
ACGCATCGAAGTCCACGTGCAGCGCCATGTCGAACATCGAGAACACGATCTGCCGCAGCGTGCCGAGGCCGCTCTGGAAGTTCTTCGCGGCGAGCATCTTGTCGAACAGCGCGCGCGGCAGCGGCTTTGCGGTGTCCACTTGCGACGTCATGCCGGACAGCACGTCCCACTCCCAGCAGAAGTTCTCCATGAATTGCGACGGCAGCTCGACTGCATCCCATTCGACGCCGTTGATGCCCGACACGCCGAGTTCGTCGACGCGCGTCAGCATGTGATGCAGTCCGTGGCCGAATTCGTGGAAGAGGGTGATCACTTCGTCGTGCGTGAAGCACGCCGGCTTGCCGCCGACCGGCGCCGAGAAGTTGCAGGTCAGATACGCGACGGGGGTTTGCACGCCGCTCGTGTCGAGCTTGCGGCGCGAGCGCGCGTCGTCCATCCACGCGCCGCCGCGCTTGCCCTCGCGCGCATACAGGTCGAGATAGAACTGCGCGACGAGCGTGCCGTCGAGATTCTCGACGCGGAAGAAGCGCACGTCCGGATGCCACACGGGCGCGCTGTCGTCGCGGATGCGCACGCCGAACAGCGTCTCGGTCACCTTGAAGAGACCCTGCAGCACGAAGTCTTCGGGGAAGTACTGCTTCACTTCGTTCTCGGAGAACGAATAGCGCTTCTGGCGCAGACGCTCGGCGGCGAATGCCATGTCCCACGGCTGCAGGTCGGCGAGGCCGAGTTCGCCCGCCGCGAATTCGCGCAGCTCCTGCCAGTCCTTTTCCGCATGCGGACGGGCCCGCGTCGCGAGGTCGTCGAGGAAGCTCATCACCTGTTGCGGCGATTCGGCCATCTTCGGCGTCAGCGACACCTCGGCGAAGTTGTTGTAGCCGAGCATCTTCGCTTCTTCGGCGCGCAGCGCCAGTTGCTCCGCGATGATGTCGGTGTTGTCCCAGTCGGGCTTGCCGTTGCCGTACGTCGGGCCGAGTTCCGACGCGCGCGTCACGTACGCGCGATACATCGCCTCGCGCATCGCGCGGTTCTCGGAGTACTGCATCACCGGGAAATACGACGGGAAGTGCAGCGTGAACTTCCAGCCCGGTTTGTCTTCGCGCTCGGCGGCCTCGCGGGCGGCCGCGATCACGTCGTCGGGCAGGCCGGCGAGTTCGGTCTCGTCGGTCGCGAAGTACGCATACGCGTTCGTCGCATCGAGCACGTGATCGGAAAACGCCTTCGACAACGCGGCCTGGCGTTCCTGCAATTGCGCGAAGCGCGGCTTCTGGTCTTCGGGCAGCTCGGCGCCGGACAGACGGAAGTCGCGCAGCGAGTTGTCGAGGATCTTCCTGCGCTCGCCCGACAGCAGGCCGAACGCGTCGCTGCCCGCGATCGCCTTGTATTTCTCGTACAGCGCAAGATTCTGGCCGACGCTCGCCCAGAACTCGGTCACGCGCGGCAGATTTTCGGCGTGCGCGGCGCGCAGTTCCGGCGTATCGGCGACCGCATTCAGATGGCCGATCACGCCCCACGCGCGCGACAGCGGCTCGCTCGCCCGCTCGACCGGCTCGACGACATCGCTCCACTGCGCGGGCGTCGACGGCTGTGCGGCGCGTTCGACGGCGGCTTTCGCATCGGCGAGCAGCACGTCGAGCGCGGGGGTCACATGTTCAGGGCGGATCTCGCCGAAACGCGGCAGGCCGGTGAAATCGAGCAGCGGATTATCGGAGGGAGTAGTAGCCATGATGCGTCCTGTTCCTGTCTGTCGCGGTTGAGGAGGGGCGGGCGCGGTGCGCCCGGTTATCCCGTTATGGGGGCGGGGCGCGCGGTTTCCAACCGGGGGCGGGCGCCGCGTGTCGCGTTTTTGCATGTCGCGGCGTGCATACGGACACGCCGCACTGCCTGCGATGCTACTGCAAGGGCATCGGTCACGCACGGACGAACACGCGTCGGCCGGGCGAACTGCGTCGGCCGACGGAAACCGGACAGGAGGGATTGACCGTGCCGCGGGAAACGGCAGGCGGCACGCGCCGCGCGACTTACGCGGCGTCGGCCGAGCGCTCGGCCGCTTCGATCGTGTTGACGAGCAGCATCGTGATCGTCATCGGACCGACGCCGCCGGGTACCGGCGTGATGTGGCCGGCCACTTCCCTCACGCCCGCGAAGTCGACGTCGCCGCACAGCTTGCCCGCGTCGTCGCGGTTCATGCCGACGTCGATCACCGTCGCGCCGGGCTTCACCATGTCGGCGGTCAGGATGTTGCGCTTGCCGACCGCCGCGACGACGACATCCGCATCGCGCGTATGGGCGGCGAGGTCGCGCGTCTTGCTGTGGCAGATCGTGACCGTCGCGCCCGCGTCGAGCAGCAGCATCGCCATCGGCTTGCCGACGATGTTCGAGCGGCCGATCACGACCGCGTTCGCGCCGGTCAGCGGGATGTTGTACGCGTCGAACATCTTCATCACGCCATACGGCGTGCACGGGCGAAAGAGCGGCTGGCCCGTCATCAGCGCGCCGGCATTGGCGATGTGAAAGCCGTCGACGTCCTTCTCGGGCGCGATCGCCTCGATCACCTTGTGGCTGTCGATGTGCTTCGGCAGCGGCAGTTGAACGAGGATGCCGTGAATCTTCGGATCGCGGTTCAGTTCGTCGATGCGCTTGAGCAGATCCGCTTCGGACAGCGTCGCCGGATAGCGGTCATACGACGAGTAGAGGCCGTTGTCCTCGCACGCCTTCACCTTGTTGCGCACGTACACTTCGCTCGCCGGATTGTCGCCGACCAGCACGACCGCGAGGCCCGGCTGATGCCCGCGGGCGGTGAGCGCGGCGGCGCGCTTCGCGACGTCGGTGCGCAGTTGCTTGGAAAGGGCGAGGCCGTCGATCAGGGTGGCTGTCATGGTCGGTCGGGAGGAGCGGTTCGGAGAGCGGGTCGGAGTGCAGAATACAGGCGCACGACGTTGCGTCGTGCGCCGCTGCGAAGTCCGACATTATACCGTCGCGAAGGAGGGCGCTTCCGGCCTCGGAGAATCCGGCGAAAGCGCCTGCCGACCGGGGTGCCGCGTTACTGATGCGCCTGCGGCTTGTTGGAGAGCGCAAGACGCAGCAGGTCGGCGACCGTGTTCACGTTCAGCTTCTCCATGATGTTCGCGCGGTGCGCCTCGACGGTCTTGATGCTGATGCCGAGGTCGTCGGCGATCTGCTTGTTCAGCCGGCCGGCGATGATCCGTTCGAGCACCTGATGCTCGCGTGCGGTCAGCTTCGACAGACGCTCGGCCGCCGCGCGCTGCTGCTGCACGTTCGTGCTTTCGCTGCGCGCGCGGTCGAGCATGCGCTCGACGAGCTTGCGCAGTTCGGCTTCGTCGAACGGCTTCTCGATGAAATCCATCGCGCCTTTCTTCATCGTCGACACGGCCATCGGCACGTCGCCGTGGCCCGTCACGAAGATGATCGGCAGCGACGCGTTTTCCGCGATCAGGCGCTCCTGCAACTCGAGGCCGCTCATGCCCGACATCCGCACGTCCAGAATCAGGCACGCGATCTGTCCGGGCTGCGCGGGCTGATACGCTTCGAGAAACTCTTCCGCGCTCATGAAGCACTGCACGCGATAACCATTCGCTTCGAGCAGCCAGCGTAGAGAGTCTCGTACGGCCTCGTCGTCGTCAACGACAAACACGGTTTCCTGGGTGGTGACTGGGCTGTTCATGGCTCTCCCGTAACGGTTTGTGGGGTCGGCTCGTCGGCGCGGCTGCGGTGCTGCGAGCCGTCCGCCTCGCCAATCGGCAAATTACAGTGGAACGTGGCGCCGCTGATGTGGCCGTCCATTTCGACGTTGTTGACCACCCAAAGACGCCCGCGGTGCGATTCGATGATCGAGCGGCAAATATTGAGCCCCATGCCCATGCCGTCGGACTTGGTGCTGTAGAACGGTTCGAACAGACGCTCGGCGGTGGCCTCGTCGACCCCCGGACCCTGGTCGACGACGCTGATGCACACATAGCCGCCGTCGCGCTCGACGACCACGCGAATCACCGGATCGACCGCGTTCGGGTGCGCGTCGGCCATCGCCTCGGCGGCGTTCTTCAACAGGTTCACGAGCACCTGCTCGATCAGCACCGGATCGACGTAGATCACGGGCAGGCGCGAGCGCAGATCGGTGACGATCCGGATGCGCCGCTTGCGCGCCTCGAGTTCCGCGAGACCGACCGCGTCGGCGACGATGTCCGACACGCGCGTGGCCTGGCGTTTCGGCTCGCTGCGCTTCACGAATTCGCGGATGCGCTTGATGATCATGCCCGCGCGCACCGCTTGCTGCGCGGTCTTTTCGAGCACCGGCAGCAGATTGTCGGGCGCCGCGCGGCCGTTCTTCACGAGCGCGACGGCGCCCGACGCATAGTTGTTGATGGCGGCGAGCGGCTGGTTCAGCTCGTGCGCGAGCGACGACGCCATTTCGCCCATCGTCATCAGGCGGCTTGTGAACTGCAGCTTTTCGTCCTGTTGACGAGCGAGTTCCTGGGCCTGCTTGCGCGTCGTGATGTCGGTTGCGATCTGCATCTGCGCGAGGTGGCCGTCCACCCACTGGATGTACTGGCGCCGCACCTCGAACCACTTCTGGATGCTCTCGACGTAGACTTCCTGCGCATCGGCGGCGCTATCGGTCAGCGCGGTGGCCGGCAGGCCCGCGAACGCGTCGACCATGTCGATCGAATCGGACGACGCCTGCGCGCTGTCGAAGCCGCCGCCGCCCGCGAGTTCGAGATGGCCGTCCGGACGAATGCCGAACAGGTGACGGTAATAGCGGTTCGCAAACAGCAGTTCCGCTTCGTCGGCGGCGAGCACGGACACCGCCGCGTCGAGACTTTCGAGCACCGTCGTGAAACGCTCGTGCGCGGCCGCGAGTTCCTCGCGCGCGCGGCGCGGCTCGGTGATGTCGGTCATCGACGACATCCAGCCGGTCTGGCGTCCGGAACTGTCGATCAGCGGCGACACATAGAGGCGCGCGTGGAACGTCGAGCCGTCCTTGCGCCGCACGCGCAGCTCGAAGCCCGACGACGGCGCCTTGCCGCGCAGCGTCATGTCGAGCTGGCGCTGCATTTCCGGATACGCGTCGCGCGGCCAGTACGGGAACGGCGCGGTCTTGTTCACGAGATCGCTCTCGTCCCAGCCGGTCATGCGGCAGAACGCCGGATTCACGTGCGTGATGCGGCCGTGCATGTCGAGCACGCGCATGCCGATCAGCACGGAGTTTTCCATCGCGCGGCGAAAGAACGCTTCCGCGTACAGCGCCTGCTGCGCCTCGAATCGCTGCCGCGTGTGCTTCCACAGGCTCCACAGGCTCCACAGCACGAAGCACGACAGCCCGGCGACCAGCCACACGAGCGTGTTGTTCGTGAAGTTGGTCATCTGAGGATACGAATACACGCGCACCGACAGGCCCTGGCCCGGCGGATCGAGCGGCAGGTCGTAGAACACGTCGCGCGGCAGGCGGGGGCGCGTCGACGTGGTCGCAAGCTCGCGATTGTTCCCGTCGATAATCGAGATCTTGTATTTCGCGGACAGCTCAGGCGGGATGTCGCGCTTTAACATCCCCTCGACCGAGAACACCGCCGCGATCGAGCCGAGAAAATCGCGGTCGCGGTATACAGGGGTTTGCAGCGTGATGTAACCGTTGCGATAGTCGTCGTAGATCAGCTGCGAATACACCTGGCGGCGCGTCGTCCGCGCTTCGTTGAATGCCGCCTTCACCGCTTCGTCCATCTGCGCGTCGGTCGGCTTCGCAAGGCGCTGGCCGAGCATCGGCAGCGCGGTGGCCGGCCAGCGCGGCTGATGCTGGCTCGTGTACCAGTTCAGATAAAGGATTTCGGGATGCGCCTGCATGATGTCGTTTGCAGACACCTGAAACGACTGCGGGTCGCCGTGGCCCGTCGCGAGGTCGCGCGCGAGCGCCTGAAGCTGTTCCTGGGCGGACGTCATCGACAGCCGGATCTGCTGCTGCGCCCAGGCGACGTTTCGATATAGCGTGTCTTCTTGCTGCTGCTGTTCGCGCCGGTTCAGACTCCACAGAATCAGGCTCATGACGACCAGAAACACGAGAATCGACAGGAGCGGCGTGAGCAGATAGGAATTGGACCACCACGGTCCGTGGTGCCAGCGGGACGGCGCCGACGAGCCCGGCTGTGCCGGCTTCCGGGCCGAGCGTGCGAAAAGCCGTTCGGTCAACATGGCAAGGATTGTAGCGCAGCGTAAGACACGCAAATGACGGGAAAAAAGCGGTAAATCGCCGAAAAACGGGCTCAAACTAGTCGATATGAACGGCGGCGCACCCAACGATCCAGCGTGCATCGCAGCAATTTTTCATATTACAAAATCGCATCTCGCAATTCGAAAATTTTGTTGCTGTCGAAGGGGAGCGTCATTACAATCGGCCCGAAAGTTGCCACGGCCGGCCACGCCTCTCATCGTTACCGTCCCGCATGGTCCGTTTAACAGCGTTCCCCGAAATCCAGGAGACGAGCATGTCCGCTGTACCCGATGAAGTTCTCAAGTATGTCGCGACCGAAAAGGACGAAGATCCGCAGGAAACCGCCGAATGGCTCGAAGCGCTGGATGGCGTGCTCTCGAGCGTCGGCCCCGGCCGTGCGCATTACCTGATCGAAAAGCAGATCGAGTTCGCCCGTGTGCATGGCGAGCATCTGCCGTTCTCGGCGAATACGCCGTACATCAACACGATTCCCGTTGCCGGCCAGGCGAAGAATCCCGGCGACCAGGACCTCGAACACCGCATCCGCTCGTACACCCGCTGGAACGCGATGGCCATGGTGCTGCGCGCGGGCAAGGACACGAATGTCGGCGGCCACATCGCATCGTTCGCGTCGGCCGCGACGCTGTATGACGTCGGCTACAACCATTTCTGGCACGCGCCGTCCGCCGAGCACGGCGGCGACCTCGTGTTCGTGCAGGGCCACTCGTCGCCGGGCGTCTACTCGCGCGCGTTCCTGCTCGGCCGCCTGAGCGCAAACCAGCTCGACAACTTCCGCCAGGAAGTCGGCGGCGAGGGCATCTCGTCGTATCCGCACCCGTGGCTGATGCCGGACTTCTGGCAGTTCCCGACCGTGTCGATGGGTCTCGGCCCGATCATGGCGATCTACCAGGCGCGCTTCATGAAGTATCTGCAGGCGCGCGGCGTCGCGAAGACCGAAGGCCGCAAGGTCTGGGCGTTCCTCGGCGACGGCGAGACCGACGAGCCGGAATCGCTCGGCGCGATCGGCATGGCTGGCCGCGAGCGTCTCGACAACCTCGTGTTCGTCATCAACTGCAACCTGCAGCGTCTCGACGGCCCGGTGCGCGGCAACGGCAAGATCATCCAGGAACTCGAAAGCGAGTTCCGCGGCGCCGGCTGGAACGTGATCAAGGTGATCTGGGGCAGCCGCTGGGACGCGCTCTTCGCGCGCGACAAGTCCGGCGCACTGATGCGCCGCATGATGGAAGTCGTCGACGGTGAATATCAGACGTACAAGTCGGAGTCGGGCGCGTTCGTGCGCGAGCACTTCTTCAACACGCCGGAACTGAAGGCGCTCGTCGCCGACTGGTCCGATGACGACATCTGGAACCTGAACCGCGGCGGCCACGATCCGCACAAGATCTACGCGGCGTTCCACGCGGCGCAGCACGCGAACGGCCAGCCGACGGTGATCCTCGCGAAGACGATCAAGGGCTACGGCATGGGCGAAGCCGGCCAGGCGATGAACATCACCCACCAGCAGAAGAAGATGCAGGTGGATCAGCTGAAGAAGTTCCGCGACCAGTTCCGTCTGCCGATCACCGACGAACAGATCGTCGACGTGCCGTACCTGACGTTCGAGGAAGGCTCGAAGGAACTCGAATACATGCGCCAGCGCCGCATGGATCTCGGTGGCTACCTGCCGCAGCGCCGCCAGAAGGCGGAGTCGCTGCCGGTGCCGGCGCTCGACGCGTTCGAGCCGCTGCTGAAGGGCACGGGCGAAGGCCGCGAGATCTCGACGACGATGGCGTTCGTGCGGATCCTGAACATCCTGCTGAAGGACAAGGCGCTCGGCAAGCGTGTCGTGCCGATCGTCCCGGACGAGTCGCGTACGTTCGGCATGGAAGGCCTGTTCCGCCAGATCGGCATCTGGAATCAGGACGGCCAGAAGTACGTGCCGGAAGATTCCGACCAGCTGATGTTCTACAAGGAATCGACGACCGGCCAGATCCTGCAGGAAGGGATCAACGAAGCCGGCGGGATGGCCGACTGGATTGCAGCCGCGACGTCGTACTCGACGCACGGCGAAATCATGGTGCCGTTCTACATCTTCTATTCGATGTTCGGCTTCCAGCGGATCGGCGACCTGGCATGGGCGGCGGGCGACATGCGCTCGCGCGGCTTCCTGCTCGGCGGCACCGCGGGCCGCACGACGCTGAACGGCGAAGGGCTGCAGCACGAAGACGGCCACTCGCTGATGTGGGCGGCATCGGTGCCGAACTGCATCAGCTATGACCCGACGTTCGGCTACGAACTGGCGGTGATCATCCAGGACGGTCTGCGCCGGATGGTGCAGGAGCAGGAGGACGTGTACTACTACGTCACCGTGATGAACGAGAACTACGAGCACCCGGCGATTCCGCAGGGCGAGCACGTGGCGGCCGACATCATCAAGGGCATGTATTCGTTCCGCAAGGCCGAGGCGGACAAGAAGGCGCCGCGCGTGCAACTGCTCGGCGCGGGCACGATCTTCAACGAAGTGATCGCCGCCGCCGACCTGCTGAAGAAGGACTGGGGCGTCGCCGCCGACCTGTGGAGCGTGCCGAGCTTCACCGAACTCGCGCGCGAAGGCCACGACGTCGAGCGCTGGAACCTGCTGCATCCGACCGAGCCGCGCCGCGAAGCGCACGTGACAAAGTTGCTGAAGGGCGCCGAAGGTCCGGTGATCGCGTCGACCGACTACATTCGCGCACTGGTCGACCAGATCCGCGGCCTCGTGCCGAACCGCTTTGTCGTGCTCGGCACCGACGGCTACGGCCGCTCGGATACCCGCGAGAAGCTGCGTCACTTCTTCGAAGTCGATCGCTACTGGGTGACCGTCGCAGCGCTGAATGCGCTCGCCGACGAAGGCAAGATCGAGCGCAAGGTCGTCGCCGATGCACTGGCGAAGTACGAGCTCGATCCGTCGAAGCCCAACCCGATGACCGTCTAACGCCCCACACCCCGAGTGGCCCGCCGGCCGCCTCCCCGAAGCGGGGAGGCGGCCGTGCGTGACCCTGGAGAATAAACAATGAGTCAAGCGATTGAAGTCAAGGTGCCGGATATCGGCGATTACAAGGACGTGCCTGTAATCGAGATCCTGGTGAAAGCGGGCGATGCCGTCGAAAAAGAGCAGTCGCTCGTCACGCTCGAATCCGACAAGGCGACGATGGACGTGCCGAGCCCGGCGTCGGGCACGGTGAAGGAAGTGAAGGTCAAGGTCGGCGATGCGGTGTCGGAAGGCGCGCTGATCGTGATTCTGGAAGGCGAAGGCGCGGGTGCCGCGCCTGCTGCCGCCGCCAGCGGCGCGGCTGCGCCCGCGAAGGCCGCTGCTGCTGCGCCGGCACCGGCTGCGGCCGCCGCGCCGGCGCCCGCTGCGGCGGCTTCGGGCGGCGCGCAGTCGGTCAAGGTTCCCGACATCGGCGACTACAAGGACGTGCCGGTGATCGAAGTCGCCGTGAAGGTCGGCGACCGCGTCGAGAAGGAGCAGTCGCTCGTCACGCTCGAATCGGACAAGGCGACGATGGACGTGCCGAGCCCGGTGGCCGGCGTCGTGAAGGAAGTGAAGGTCAAGGTCGGCGATGCGGTGTCCGAAGGCGTCGAGATTCTCGTCGTCGAAGCGGATGCCGCCGCAGGCGCGGCGCCGGCCGCGCCCGCCGCGAAGCCCGCGCCGGTCGAGCAGCCGTCGGATGCGCCGTCGGCGCCGGCGAAGCCGGCACCCGCGCAGCCGTCCGCGCTCGCGCAGGCGCCGCTGATTCCGGCGGGCGAAGGCGGCGCGCGCCGTCCGAGCCACGCGTCGCCGTCGGTGCGCAAGTTCGCGCGCGAACTGGGCGTCGATGTCGGCCGTGTCGTCGGCACGGGTCCGAAGGGCCGTATTACGCAGGAAGACGTCACCGCGTTCGTGAAGGGCGTGATGACGGGCCAGCAGGCCGCGCCCGCTGCAGCCGGCGCGCCGGCCGGCGGCGGCGAGCTGAACCTGCTGCCGTGGCCGAAGATCGATTTCACGAAGTTCGGCCCGGTCGATCCGAAGCCGCTCACGCGCATCAAGAAGATCTCGGGCGCGAATCTGCACCGCAACTGGGTGATGATCCCGCACGTCACGAACAACGACGAAGCGGACATCACCGATCTCGAAGCGCTGCGCGTGCAGCTGAACAAGGAAAACGAGAAGGCGGGCGTGAAGTTCACGATGCTCGCGTTCGTGATCAAGGCCTGCGTCGCGGCGCTCAAGAAGTTCCCGACGTTCAACGCGAGCCTCGACGGCGACAATCTCGTCTTCAAGCAGTACTACCACGTCGGCTTTGCCGCCGACACGCCGAACGGTCTCGTCGTCCCGGTGATCCGCGACGCGGACAAGAAGGGCCTCGTCGACATCGCGAAGGAAATGGCCGAGCTGTCGAAGCTCGCCCGCGAAGGCAAGCTGAAGCCGGACCAGATGCAAGGCGGCTGCTTCTCGATCTCGTCGCTCGGCGGCATCGGCGGCACGCATTTCACGCCGATCATCAATGCGCCGGAAGTCGCGATTCTCGGTCTGTCGCGCAGTGCGATGAAGCCGGTGTGGGACGGCAAGCAGTTCGTGCCGCGTCTCACGCTGCCGCTGTCGCTGTCGTATGACCATCGCGTGATCGACGGCGCGGAAGCGGCGCGTTTCAACGCGTACCTCGCGTCGATCCTCGGCGATTTCCGTCGCGTGATTCTGTAAATCCCGCTTTGCTGACCGGCTCCTCGCGAGCCGGTCGCTCCAATTTCATGCATGGGACCCGCGAGACGCGCGAAGAGCGCTGAACGCGGGTCGACACAAGGGGACACCATGAGTCTCGTCGAAGTGAAAGTGCCGGATATCGGCGACTTCAAGGGCGTCGACGTCATCGAAGTGAACGTCAAGCCCGGCGACACGATCGAGAAAGAACAGTCGCTGTTGACGCTCGAGTCGGACAAGGCGTCGATGGAAGTGCCGAGCGAGGTCGCCGGCACCGTGAAGGAAGTGAAGATCAAGGCCGGCGACAAGGTGTCCGAAGGCACCGTGATCGCGCTCGTCGAAACGTCGGGCGCCGGCGCCGAGGCGCCGAAGGCGCAAGCGCCCGCTCAGGCTGCGGCTCCCGCGCCTGCTGCTCCCGCCCCCGCACCCGCGCAAAAAGCCGCCGCGCCGCAAGCGGCGAGCTTCGGCGGCAGCGCGGACATCGAATGCGACATGCTCGTGCTCGGCGCGGGCCCCGGCGGCTATTCGGCGGCGTTTCGCTCGGCCGACCTGGGGATGAAGACGGTGCTCGTCGAGCGTTATTCGACGCTCGGCGGCGTGTGTCTGAACGTCGGCTGCATCCCGTCGAAGGCGCTCCTGCACACCGCGCTCGTGATCGACGAAGCCGAGGCGCTCGCGTCGCACGGCATCTCGTTCGGCAAGCCGCAGGTCGATCTCGACAAGCTGCGCGACTTCAAGTCCGGCGTCGTGAAGAAGCTGACCGGCGGTCTCGCCGGCATGGCGAAGGCGCGCAAGGTCGAAGTGGTGACGGGCGTCGGCACGTTCGTCGATCCGCATCACATGGAAGTGACGGGCGACGGCGGCAAGAAGATCGTCAGATTCAAGCAGGCGATCATCGCGGCCGGTTCGCAGGCGGTGAAGCTGCCGTTCATGCCGGAAGATCCGCGCGTCGTCGATTCGACTGGCGCGCTCGAACTGCGCCAGATCCCGCAGCGCATGCTCGTGATCGGCGGCGGCATCATCGGCCTCGAAATGGCGACCGTGTACGCGACGCTCGGCGCGCAGATCGACGTCGTCGAAATGCTCGACGGCCTGATGGCCGGCGCGGACCGCGATCTCGTGAAGGTGTGGGAGAAGTACAACGCGAAGCGTTTCGCGAACGTGATGCTGAAGACGAAGACCACGAAGGCCGAGGCGAAGAGCGACGGCATCTACGTGAGCTTCGAGGGCGAGAAGGCGCCGGACGGCGCGCAGCGCTACGACCTCGTGCTGGTCGCGGTCGGCCGCTCGCCGAACGGCAAGAAGATCGGTGCGGACAAGGCGGGCGTCGCGGTGACGGATCGCGGCTTCATCGACGTCGACAAGCAGATGCGCACGAACGTGCCGCACATCTTCGCGATCGGCGACGTCGTCGGCCAGCCGATGCTCGCGCACAAGGCGGTGCACGAAGGCCACGTGGCGGCGGAAGCGGCGCACGGCGAGAAGGCGTACTTCGACGCGCTGCAGATTCCGTCGGTGGCTTACACCGATCCGGAAGTGGCGTGGGCCGGCAAGACCGAAGACCAGTGCAAGGCCGAAGGCATCAAGTACGGCAAGGCGGTGTTCCCGTGGGCCGCGTCGGGCCGCGCGATCGCGAACGGCCGCGACGAGGGCTTCACGAAGCTGATCTTCGACGAGGAGACGCATCGCGTGATCGGCGGCGGGATCGTCGGCCTGAATGCGGGCGATCTGATCAGCGAGGTGTGTCTCGCGGTCGAGATGGGCGCGGATGCGACCGACATCGGCCGCACGATCCATCCGCATCCGACGCTCGGCGAGTCGATCGGCATGGCGGCCGAGCTGTATGAAGGCGTCTGCACGGACCTGCCGCCGCAAAAGAAGAAGTAAGCCGCTCGCGCGATTGTCGTTCGCGCAATGAAAACGGCGCACTCCGCGAGGGGTGCGCCGTTTGTGCTTTCCGGCTTCCGGTTTCGGACGCGTCCAAAAAAATCCCGGCCTGCTGCGACCGGGCAAGACGGTACGCCTCTCGACGTACCGGAGCGTCCGTCCGGATGTGCCGCGCGATCTGGCCCGCGGCGCCGGCTTCGCAGTGCGTGCGCCTAGACGGCCTTCTTCGCCGACGCAGCAGCGGCAGCCGAGCGCGATGCCTGCGCGGCGGCCTTGCTCGCGGCAGCCGTCGCCGCGTTGAAGTTGCTTTCGGCGATTTCGACAGCCTGCTTCGTCGCCTTGTGAACCGTTTCGTACGTGGTGTTCGCCGCGTTGATCGCCGACTTGATCACGGCAACCGCGGTTTCCGAACCGGCCGGCGCGTTCTTCGCGACGTTGTCGACGAGCGACTGCACCTTGCGGTTCTGGTCTTCATAGTGCGCTTCGGCGACGCGCGCGAACTCGGCTTGCGTGGCGGCGGCGATTTCGTACACGTGACGGCCGTACGACAGCAGCTTCTCGGCGGCCGGTTGCGCGTAGCCGGCATTCAGCGCGAGCACTTCCTGCGCATCCTTCGCGGACAGCAGGCGCTGCGCGTGTTCCTGGCCTTCGGAAATGTTCGAGCGAACCGCCTGAAGGTTGAGCTCGACGAGCTTTTCGACACCCTCGAACGCTTTGCCGGTCAGGCCGAAGAGGGTTTCGAGGTTGGCCTTCTGGGCAGCGACGAATTGCTCGGGGGTCAGCAGACTCATGGTTACGCTCCTGATGAATGGTTGGACCGTCTGGCGCAGTCCAAGTGGGCGGGTGCTAGACGTTCGGGAAATCTGCGCGTGCATTTTGTGCGTCGCAACATTGATCCTGATTTTAGGTCGACTGGCTCGAATGTCAAGAACTTTTTGTGCGTCGCACAACCCCATTAAACTCTTATTAAACAAATGGTTATGCCCGTCGCATCCGGTGCCCGCCGGGGGCCGGGATGCGCAGCGGGAAGCCCGTCGCCGGCGGGCTCCGGCCGCGCGCGACGACCGCGTCTGACATGCCAGCGTCACTTCTGGCAAGATGCATCCGTTGGACGCCGGCAGACCTTCATTCCTCGCGCATCGCCGCTGTCGCGCAATCGTTGGCGAACGCGTCCACCGAATCCCGATGCTGTCCGTTAAGGGCCTATCCGGATAACCGCCGCCGCAGCGCTTCTCGCGCGTCGTCGCGGTGTAGCAGTCAACCCGCAGTCAACGTTTTCCCCGATTTGGAACGGAGCCGCGTCTGTCGTCATGAGAGACATGGCCTCGGCTTTTTTTGGTGCGTTGCGCCGGCGCGTCGGACCCGATGCGTCGCTCCCAACGACCGTTTTTTGGCGCGCTCCTGCAATCCGAACTTACATTTCGGTTTAAGGAGCGACGATAAGTGCTTAAATTTGCGAAAATTTCATGGTTTTACTACACTTGGCGAACGATCATGCCGCCCCATCAAGAACACCAATGAAATCCGACAAGCTCCCGTCGTTCAAAGCGATCCACGGTGCGGTAATCGGCACCGTGCTGTCGGTTGCCGTTACCGTGGCCCTTTCCGCGACGCTGGCGTTGCCCGTGGATGCATTCGCCGCGTCGGCCACTGCCGCCCATCCCGCCCACGCCAAAAAGAAGGCGGCTGCCGCCAGGGTTTCCAGCAAGGAAAAGTCCCGCGAAGCTGCATCGACCAAGGTCGCCCGCGCGAAGACCGGCGCCGCCGCGCGTGACGACGAGCGGCCCGTCGTCCGGCACCGCCGCGTGACGGTCACGTTGAACGGCCACCATCGCAACGTGCGCCGCGTCGCATTCGAGCCGCGCCAGTCGGTCGGCGGCGAAGCGTTCGGCTTGCACGAAGCGTCCGGCGCGCTGATGCTGCGTTCGAGCGTCGCGTTCGTGGTCGACCAGAACTCGCTCGAGCCGCTGTTCGACAAGAACTCGCGTTCCGTCGTGCCCATCGCGTCGATCTCGAAGCTGATGACGGCGATGGTCGTGCTCGATTCGAAGGCGCCGCTCGACGAGCCGATCACCGTCAGCGACGAAGACCGCGACTTCGACAAGAACACCGGCTCGCGGCTGTCCGTCGGCTCGGTGCTGTCGCGCGAGGACATGCTGCACATCGCGCTGATGGCGTCGGAGAACCGCGCCGCCGCCGCGCTGTCGCGCTATTACCCGGGAGGCCGTCCGGCGTTCATCGCGGCGATGAACGCGAAGGCGAAGCAGCTCGGCATGACCGACACGCATTTCGAGAACTCGACGGGCCTGTCGAGCCAGAACGTGTCGACCGCGCGCGACCTCGTGAAGATGGTGAACGCCGCGTATCAGTACCCGCTGATCCGCAAATTTTCGACCGATCGCAGCTATGACGTGTTCACCGGCAAGCGCAATCTCGCGTACAACAGCACGAATGCGCTGATCCGCAACCCGTCGTGGGACATCGGCCTGCAGAAGACCGGCTTCATCAACGAGGCGGGCGAGTGCCTCGTGATGCAGACGACGATCCACGGCCGGCCGGTGATCATGGTGCTGCTCGATTCGACCGGCAAGTATTCGCGCTTCGCGGACGCGAACCGCATGCGCGCGTATCTCGACACGCTCGGCGACCAGCCGCGCATCACCAGCGCGGATGCGGGCGGCGCCGGTACCTGAGCGCGCCGATTCGGTCGTCTGAAACGACAACGCCCCGCGGTGACATGAACCGCGGGGCGTTTGGTTTTTTGCGGTGCGCCGAACCCAGCAGCCGGCGCAGCGTGGCTTACGCCGATTGCTGCGCGGGCTGTGCGGTGGCGTCGGCAGCCTGAGGGTGGAAGCCGAGCGATTCCGAGATGGTTAGCGCGGTCTTGCTCAACTGGTTGAGCCACGAGTCCTGCAGCCGGTCGGCCGGCGCGGACAGCGACAGCCCGGCGACCAGCTTGCCGGTATCGTCGTAGATGCCTGCTGCAATGCAGCGCACGCCGAGTTCCAGTTCCTCGTTGTCGCGCGCACACGCTTGCTGGCGCACGTGCGCGAGTTCGCGTTCGAGCCGGCTCAGGTCGGTGATGCTGTTGCGCGTGTGGCCGGAGAGCCCGGTACGGGTCGCGTACGCGCGCACGCGGTTCGCTTCGTCGGCGGCGAGGAACAGCTTGCCGACCGACGTCAGATGCAGCGGCGCCCGCCCGCCGATCGCGCGGACCACCTGCATGCCCGAGCGTTCCGAATAAGCGCGTTCGATATAGACGATCTCGTCGCCCTGACGGACCGACAGATTCACGGTCTGACCGGTCAGCCGGTGCAGTTCGCGCATCGGCATCAGCGCCGCGTCGCGCACCGACAGGCGCGCCTTCACGAGATTGCCGAGTTCGAGCAGCCGCATGCCGAGCCGGTAGGTGCCAGGGTCGGAGCGATCGACCAGCCGGCAGCTGACCATGTCGTTCAGGATGCGGTGAGCGGTGGACGGGTGCAGTTCGGTGCGCTGCGCAAGTTCCTTCAGGCTGACCGGGTCGCTGTGCGCGGCGAGCGCATCCAGCAGACGCATCATGCGCTCGATCACCTGAATGGAGGTCTTCTGATCCGGATGGGAATCGCTCATGGGGCCAGTTGTCGATTGACGCATCAGACGCCGGAAAGCTGATTGTATCTCGTATCGTGAAAAAACACAGGTCGCCAGGAGATTTTTGGTTGCGGCGCATCATGGACTTTTCTGTATGAGCGGCGGCGCCCACGCGTTGGTAACGTCCGTCAAACAGCGGATAATCGGGAGCGATTTTCGAAAAGGAGCCCCCATGCGAGTCGGATTGTTCGTCACCTGCCTGATCGACACGATGCGTCCCGAGATCGGCTTTTCCGCGATCAAGCTGATCGAGGCGGCCGGTTACGAGGTGATGGTGCCGCCCGCGCAGACCTGCTGCGGACAGCCGGCGTACAACTCGGGCGACCGCTCGCTCGCGCGCGATCTCGCCGAAAAGACGCTGCGCGAGTTCGAGCAGTTCGACTACGTGGTCGTGCCGTCCGGTTCGTGCGGCGGGATGATCCGCGTGCATTACGGCGATCTCTTTCGCGACGATCCCGAACTGATGGCGCGTTATGGACGTCTGCGCGGCCGCGTGTACGAACTGACCGACTTCCTCGTGAACGTCGCGAAGGTGCAACTGCCGCCCGGCGCGTTCCACGGGCCGGTCGCCTATCACGACGCGTGCTCAGGACTGCGCGAGCTCGGCGTGAAGACGCAGCCGCGCGCGCTGCTCGCGCAGCGCGGCGTCGACGTGACCGAGATGAAGGACTGCGAGCACTGCTGCGGCTTCGGCGGCACGTTCGCGGTGAAGTACGGCGACATCTCGACGGCGATCGTCGACGAGAAGTGCGCGAACGTGCGCGCGAGCGGCGCGCCGGCCGTCGTGGCCGGCGACCTCGGGTGCCTGCTGAACATCGAAGGCCGGTTGCGCCGCACCGGCGACACGGCGACCCGCGTGCTGCACATCGCACAGGTGCTGGCCGGCGATGTCTGACGCGCAGCTCGCGCGTCGCGCAAACGTTCTTCCGACTCACCCATCCGGATCGACACCCGCCATGCAGGCCCAATCGATGCAATTCAAGGCGCGCGCCGGCGAAAAGCTCGCCGATCAGCGCCTGCAGCAGAACCTCACGAAGCTGTCGACGAAGTTCGTGTCCGCGCGGGCGGAAGCGATCACCGCGATCGACTTCGCGGCGACCCGCGCCGCGCTGAAAGAGCGTCGCGACCGCGCGCTCGACAACCTCGACGTCTGGCTCGAACAGTTCGAGGCAGAGGCGACGCGCCGCGGCGTGACGGTGCTGTATGCGGAGACCGCGCGCGACGCCGCGCGGCTCGTCGCCGACATCGCGAAGCGCCATGACGTGCGCAAGGTGATCAAGACGAAATCGATGGTGTCCGAGGAGATGCGCGTCAACACCGTGCTCGCGGAGATGGGCGTCCAGTCGATCGAGACGGATCTCGGCGAGTACATCCTGCAGATCAACGGCGCCGAGCCGCCGAGCCACATCATTGCGCCGGTCGTCCACAAGGACAAGGACGAGATCGCCGACCTGTTTGCGAAGACGCACGGCAAGCCGCGTCTGACGGAGATCCCGGACATGACGCGCGAGGCGCGCGACGTGCTGCGGCCGCACTTCCTGTCGGCGGACATGGGCGTGACGGGCGGCAATTTTCTGGTCGCCGAGACGGGTTCCGTCGTGCTCGTCACCAACGAGGGCAACGAGGGCATGTGCACGGTGATGCCGCGCGTGCACGTCGCGGTGACGGGCATCGAGAAGGTGCTGCCGACGCTCGAAGACCTCGCGACCGCGATGCGTCTGCTGCCGCGCTCGGCCACGGGGCAGGCGACGTCGAACTATTTCTCGCTTCTGACGGGCCCGCGCGGCCCGGCCGACAAGGACGGCCCCGAGCACATGTACGTGGTGCTCGTCGACGGCGGCCGCACCGGACTCATCGGCGGCGATTTCCAGGAGATGCTGCGTTGCATCCGCTGCGGCGCGTGCATGAACCACTGTCCGGTGTATCAGAAGGTCGGCGGGCATACGTACGGCTGGGTGTATCCGGGGCCGATGGGATCGGTGCTCACGCCGAGCTACGTCGGCGTCGACAAGGCGCTCGACCTGCCGCAGGCGGCGACGCTGTGCGGCGAGTGCAACAGCGTCTGTCCGGTCGGCATTCCGCTGTCGGACCTGCTGCGCAAGCTGCGCGAGACGCAGATGAACCGGCGCCTGCGGCCGTGGCGCGAGCGCGCGGCGCTCGCGGTGTGGGGCTGGTTCGCGCTGCATCCCGGCGCGTATTCAGCGCTGACGCGGCTCGGCGTGCGCGTGCTGGAGCAGATGGGCGGCCGCGAGCGGCTGATCCGCAAGTTGCCCCTCGCGCGCGGCTGGACGAACGGCCGCGACCTGCCGGCGCCGGTCGGCCGGACGTTTCGCGAGTTGTACGCGGCGCAACGCAGCCATCAGGACAGCCACTGAACGGATCACTGTTCATCGGCGAGCAACAGTGTGTTCAATTCCGTCCCGTTTTTCATGATTGCGGAAATCTATATTATTCCGACTGGCGATAGTGCGATCCGGCACGTCATCGCTGTCGAGAGAGAGTCGCATCATGAAAAAGACAATATCGGTGTACTGGCCCATCGCGCTCATCGTGCCGCTCGCCGTCGTCGCGTGGGCGCACGCAGGGAAGATGGCGGCGCAGCAGATGCCGCTCGCCGCCGAGCAGGTGAGCGCCGAACTGGCGCGCGCGGTGTCGTACGGGCTCGTCGGCGCGGATCGCGCGTCGGCCCTGAAGACGATGCCCGCGTCGGCGGGCGAGCCGGCGTCACGCGCGATCTGACGAGCGTCGGTGGGGCCGGGCGCGGTGCCGCCCGGCTTTGTATAATTACCGATTGTGCGCAATACGTCCCTTTTATAAACGCTTCATGAACACCGTTTCCGTCTGCTTCGTGTGCCTCGGCAACATCTGCCGCTCGCCGACCGCCGAAGGCGTGATGCGGCGACTGGTGGCGGACGCCGGGCTTGACGCGCGCATCCGCGTGGATTCGGCCGGAACGGGCGACTGGCACGTCGGCGAGGCGCCGGACGAGCGCGCGCGCGACGCGGCAGGGAGGCGCGGCTACGATCTGTCGGCGCTGCGGGCGAGGCAGATCGCCGTCGACGACTTCCGGCGCTTCGATCTGGTCGTCGCGATGGACGACGCGAACGTGACCGCGCTGCAGCAGGTCTGCCCGCCGGCGCAGCGCGCCAAGATCCGCCTGTTGATGGAATTCGCGCCGCAGGCCGGCCGTGTGGTCGTCGATCCGTACTTCGGCGGCGCGGCCGGTTTCGAGGCGGTGCTGGACCAGTGCGAGGCGGCCTGCGCGGGCCTGCTGGATACGTTGCGTGCGCGACTGGCGGCGTGATCCGGCGGCGTGACTGACGGCGACGAGAGGCTGCGCTGTCAGATTCCGGCCAAATTCGCGTAATTCTTTACCTGCTTACGACCAAAAACCTGCCCTGGATACTTGACTAAACTAGTCATGTATTTATACTTGACGAAAATTGTCGAGAATTGTGGTTCCCCATACATCATGAGACTCACCACCAAAGGCCGTTTCGCCGTCACGGCGATGATCGACCTGGCGCTGCGCCAGGAGCAGGGCCCGGTGACGCTTGCGGGTATCAGTCAGCGCCAGCACATCTCGCTGTCCTACCTCGAACAGTTGTTCGGCAAGCTGCGCCGCCATGAAATCGTCGAATCGGTCCGCGGGCCGGGTGGCGGGTACAACCTCGCGCGCCGCGCGGAGGACGTCACGGTCGCCGACATCATCATCGCGGTGGACGAGCCGCTCGATGCGACGCAGTGCGGCGGCAAGGGCGCCTGCGAAGGCACGAAGCAGCACGACGGCCACTGCATGACGCACGAACTGTGGTCGACGCTCAACCAGAAGATGGTCGAGTACCTCGATTCGGTGTCGCTGAAGGATCTCGTCGATCAGCAACGCTCGCGCGAAGGCGCGGCGCCGGCGGTGCTGCGCGATCGCCGTGCGCAGGCGCCGGCAGTCGAGCCCGCGCGCGCGGCGCCCAAAGGTCCGAATTCCATTTTCAACATGGCGAGTTCCTGAGCGCTTGATGCGCGAGTGCGCGAACGAACCGTGGCAGAGACAGAGCCAGCAGAGCAGCCAGCAACACACAGATTCCCGGAGCGATAGATGAATAACGACATTCCCCACCTGCCCATCTACATGGACTACAGCGCGACGACGCCGATCGACCCGCGCGTGGTGGACAAGATGATTCCGTATCTGCGCGAGCAGTTCGGCAATCCGGCGTCGCGCAGCCACGCGTATGGCTGGGCGGCGGAGCGCGCGGTCGAGGAAGCGCGCGAGGAAGTCGCGAAGCTCGTGAACGCCGATCCGCGCGAGATCATCTGGACCTCGGGCGCGACCGAGTCGGACAACCTCGCGATCAAGGGCGCCGCGCACTTCTACAAGAGCAAGGGCAAGCACGTCATCACCGTGAAGACCGAGCACAAGGCCGTGCTCGACACGTGCCGCGAACTGGAGCGCGAAGGCTTCGAGCTCACGTATCTGGATGTGAAGGACGACGGTCTCGTCGACCTCGACGTGTTCAAGGCCGCGCTGCGCCCGGACACGATCCTCGTCTCGGTGATGCACGTGAACAACGAGATCGGCGTGATTCAGGACATCGAGACGATCGGCGAGATCTGCCGCGCGAAGGGCATCATCTTCCACGTCGACGCCGCGCAGTCCACCGGCAAGGCGCCGATCGACCTGCAGAAGCTGAAAGTCGACCTGATGTCGTTCTCGGCGCACAAGACCTACGGTCCGAAGGGCATCGGCGCGTTGTACGTGCGCCGCAAGCCGCGCGTGCGCATCGAGGCGCAGATGCACGGCGGCGGCCACGAGCGCGGCATGCGCTCGGGCACGCTCGCGACCCACCAGATCGTCGGCATGGGCGAGGCGTTCCGTCTCGCGCGCGAAGAGATGGGGACCGAGAACGAGCGCATCCGCATGCTGCGCGACCGTCTGCTGCGTGGCCTCTCCGAGATCGAAGAGGTCTACGTGAACGGCGACATGGAAAAGCGTGTGCCGCACAACCTGAACATCAGCTTCAACTTCGTCGAAGGCGAGTCGCTGATCATGGCGGTGAAGGACGTCGCGGTGTCGTCGGGGTCGGCGTGCACGTCGGCGTCGCTCGAGCCGTCGTACGTGCTGCGCGCGCTCGGCCGCAACGACGAACTCGCGCACAGCTCGATCCGCTTCACGGTCGGCCGCTTCACGACCGAGCAGGAAGTCGACTACGTGGTGAACCTGCTGAAGACGAAGATCGCGAAGCTGCGCGAACTGTCGCCGCTGTGGGAGATGCACAAGGACGGCATCGATCTGTCGACGATCCAGTGGGCGGCGCACTAGGCGCGGTTCAACGACAAACCGGCCCGGCCGCAGCGCATCGGTTGCCGCGCGGCGGGCCAACGAATCAAGGAGTGTGATCATGGCATATAGCGACAAGGTTCTGGACCACTACGAAAACCCGCGCAACGTCGGCTCGTTCGCGAAGGACGACGACGCGGTGGGCACCGGCATGGTCGGCGCGCCGGCGTGCGGCGACGTGATGAAGCTGCAGATCCGCGTGGGCGCGGACGGCGTGATCGAAGACGCGAAGTTCAAGACGTACGGCTGCGGCTCGGCGATCGCATCGAGTTCGCTCGTCACCGAATGGGTGAAGGGCAAGACGCTCGACGAAGCCATGTCGATCAAGAACACGCAGATCGCGGAAGAACTCGCGCTGCCGCCGGTGAAGATCCACTGCTCGATCCTCGCGGAAGACGCGATCAAGGCGGCGGTCGCCGACTACCGCGCACGTCACGACGCGGCGGCGCCCGCAGTGGCGCCGGCAACGGCCGACACGCAGGCGAGCGCCTGAAGGGAAGCTGAGGACAGCGTTATGGCGATTACGTTGACGGAAAAAGCGGCGCAGCACGTGCAGAAGTACCTGGTGCGCCGCGGCAAGGGCGTCGGGTTGCGGCTCGGCGTGCGTACCACGGGCTGCTCGGGGCTCGCGTACAAGCTCGAGTACGTCGACGATCTCGCGCCCGAGGACGAGGTGTACGAGAGCCACGGCGTGAAGGTCGTCGTGGACCCGAAGAGTCTCGCGTACATCGACGGCACCGAGCTCGACTTCGTGCGCGAAGGGCTGAACGAAGGATTCCGCTTCAACAATCCGAACGTGAAGGACGAGTGCGGCTGCGGCGAGTCCTTCCGTGTTTGAGCCCGCGTTACGCGGTGAAAAGGCGGCCTGTGCCGCCTTTTTGATTTTGTTGGGGCGCGACGCGCCCGCACTACCGGCAACCGGTTTCTCGAATGGCATCGCTTCCGTCGTTATCCGATAGTCACTTCGCGCTGTTCGATCTGCGCGAGCAGTTCGCGCTCGACGCCGACGCGCTCGACCACGCGTATCGCACCGTGCAGGCGCAGGTGCACCCGGACCGCTTCGCGGCGGCCGGCGACGCGCAAAAGCGCATCGCGATGCAATGGGCGACGCGCGCGAACGAGGCGTACCGCACGCTGCGCGATCCGCTGAAGCGCGCGATCTACCTGCTGCATCTGCGCGGCATCGACGTCGGCGCGGAGAACAACACGGCGATGGAGCCCGCGTTCCTGATGCAGCAGATGGAATGGCGCGAGGCGATCGAGGACGCGGTCGGCGCGAAGAACGTCGATGCGCTCGATGCGCTCGCAAGCGAATTGCGCGACGATGCGCGCGCGCGCTTCGCGAAGCTCGCGGCGCTCGTCGACAGCGGCTCGAACCAGGCGGCGGCCGAAGCGGTGCGGCAGTTGATGTTCATCGAGCGCGTCGGCGGCGAGATCGACGCGCAGATCGAGCGTCTCGAAGGCTGATAAAACAGGTATAGGGCCGTCAAGGCCCGGAACAGATCACAGATGGCTTTACTGCAAATCTCCGAACCCGGGATGGCGCCGGCGCCGCACCAGCGGCGCCTCGCGGTCGGCATCGACCTCGGCACGACGAACTCGCTCGTCGCCGCGGTGCGCAGCGGCGTGCCCGACGTGCTGCCCGACGAGCACGGCAATCTGCTGCTGCCGTCGGTCGTCCGCTATCTGGCGGGCGGCGGCCGGCGCATCGGCCACACGGCGAAGGCCGAGGCGGCGACCGATCCGCGCAACACGATCGTGTCGGTCAAGCGTTTCATGGGCCGCGGCAAGACCGACGTCGAGGGCGCGCAGAACGCGCCGTACGACTTCGTCGACGCGCCCGGCATGGTGCAGATCCGCACGGTCGACGGCGTGAAGAGCCCGGTGGAAGTGTCCGCGGAAATCCTCGCGACGCTGCGCTATCGCGCGGAAGACACGCTCGGCGACGAGCTGGTCGGCGCGGTGATCACCGTGCCCGCGTACTTCGACGACGCACAGCGCCAGGCGACGAAGGACGCCGCGCGTCTTGCCGGGCTGAACGTGCTGCGTCTCTTGAACGAGCCGACCGCGGCGGCGATCGCGTACGGTCTCGACAACGGCTCGGAAGGGCTGTACGCGGTCTACGACCTCGGCGGCGGCACGTTCGACCTGTCGATCCTGAAGCTCACGAAGGGCGTGTTCGAAGTGCTCGCGGCGGGCGGCGACTCGGCGCTCGGCGGCGACGACTTCGACCATGCGCTGTATCGGTACGCGCTCGAGCAGAGCGGCCTCGACGCGGCGACGCTCGCGCCCGAAGACATGCGTCTGCTGCTCGACCGCGTGCGCGATGCGAAGGAAGCGTTGTCGTCGGCGCCTCAGGCGTCGCTCGACGTGACGCTGTCGAACGGCACGCACATTGCGCTCACGATCGACGAGCCGCGCTTCGAAGCGCTGACGCAAGACCTCGTGCAGCGCACGCTGACGCCGACGAGGAAGGCGCTGCGCGATGCGAAGGTCACGCCCGCGGACGTGAAGGGCGTCGTGCTGGTCGGCGGCGCGACGCGCATGCCGGTGATCCGTCGCGCGGTCGAGGCGTTCTTCGGCCTGCCGCCGCTGACGAATCTCGATCCGGACCAGGTCGTCGCGCTCGGCGCGGCGATCCAGGCGGACCTGCTCGCGGGCAACCGCGGCGGCGACGACGACTGGCTGCTGCTCGACGTGATTCCGCTGTCGCTCGGCGTCGAGACGATGGGCGGTCTCGTCGAGAAGATCATTCCGCGCAATTCGACGATTCCGGTCGCGCGCGCGCAGGACTTCACGACGTTCAAGGACGGCCAGACGGCGATGGCGATTCACGTCGTGCAGGGCGAGCGCGAACTCGTGTCGGACTGCCGCTCGCTCGCGCGCTTCGAGCTGCGCGGCATTCCGCCGATGGCGGCGGGCGCGGCGCGCATCCGCGTCACGTATCAGGTCGACGCGGACGGGCTGCTGTCGGTGTTCGCGCGCGAGCAGCAGTCGGGCGTCGAGGCGTCGGTGGTCGTGAAGCCGTCGTACGGTCTCGCCGACGACGACATCGCGAAGATGCTCGAAGACAGCTTCAAGACGGCCGAAGTCGACATGCGCGCGCGCGCACTGCGCGAGGCGCAGGTCGAAGCGGAGCGGCTGATCGAGGCGACGCACGCGGCGCTCGCGGCGGACGGCGATCTGCTCGACGCGGCCGAGCGCGCGCAACTCGACACGCTGATCGCCGCGCTCGCGACGATCGCGAAGGGCGACGACACCGCCGCGATCGACGACGCGACGAAGGCGTTGTCCGCGGGCACCGACGAGTTCGCCGCGCGCCGGATGGACAAGGGCATTCGCCGTGCGCTCGCGGGCCGCAAGCTCGACGAGATCGGCTGAGCGGCCGGCAGGGAAGGGACCGACGCGCCGCGCGTTCGCTGCCCGTGAAACGGCGCAACGCGCGACGCCAGTAGAATGGGATGCAGGTCGAAGCCTGACGACGGCGTGCACCCGCCAAGCAGTTATCTGATACGGAATAGACAATGTCTCAAATCGTGGTGCTGCCTCACGTCGAACTGTGCCCCGAAGGCGCGGTGATCGAAGCGACGCCGGGCAAGAGCGTGTGCGCGACGCTGCTGGAAAACGGGATCGAAATCGAACACGCGTGCGAGTTGTCGTGCGCATGCACGACCTGTCACGTGATCGTGCGCGAAGGATTCGACGAACTGGAACCGTCGGAGGAAAACGAGGACGATCTGCTCGACAAGGCGTGGGGGCTCGAGCCGACGTCGCGTCTGTCATGCCAGGCGATCGTGCCGGAAGACGCGGACCTCGTGATCGAGATTCCGCGCTACTCGATCAACCATGCGAAAGAAAACCACTGAACCGGGCCACTGAGCCACGACACTGAGCCACGAAAGAGGAGCGTGCCAGCCATGAAATGGACCGATACGCAGGACATCGCGATGGCGTTGACCGACAAGCATCCGGACGTCGATCCGCAGTATGTGCGGTTCACCGATCTGCACCGCTGGGTGACCGAACTGGAAGGCTTCGACGACGATCCCGAACGCTCGAACGAGAAGATCCTCGAAGCGATCCAGGCCGCGTGGATCGAGGACGCGGATTACTGATCGCCGTGCGCGTCGCGACATCGACGACGCGCGAAGAGAAAGGCGATTCGCCGTTGCCGGCGAATCGCCTTTTTTATTGGACTCGCGTTTGTTTGCGTCGTGCTGCGCCGCGACGAGTCAGCCCGCGACCAGCGCGCCGTTCTCGATGTGCACGCGCTCGCCGCGCTGGAACGGCGGCACGTCGCGGTACGTGAAATAGCGGGTCCGGCCGTTCGCCATTCGCACGCGCACCGAATAGCTGGTCGTGCTGCGCAGATGCTTTTCAACCGCGTTGCCGCCGAGGCCGCCGCCGAGTGCGCCGAGCAGCGTCATCGCGGTGCGTCCGCCGCCGCTGCCGAACTGATTGCCGACCACGCCGCCGGCTACCGCGCCGCCGACCGCACCGATGCCGGTGCCGTGGCCTTCATGGCGCACGGCAGAGATCGCCTCGACGGTGCCGCACGTCGCGCATGACGCGGGAGCGGCCGGCGGTTGTTGCGCGGATTGCGCGTACTGGTCGGGTGGCGCGGCGGGCTGCGGCTGGCCGGACTGCGCGGATTGCGCGTATTGCGCGGATTGCGGCGCCGGCGCGGCGGCAGGCGTCGCCGCTTGCGTCGGTGGTTGCGATTGCATCGCGGCGGCCGGCGCGGACGGTGACGTCGTGCCGCCTTCCGGCGCTGGCTGCGTGGCGATGGCGGCCGTCTGGGTCTGCGGGTTGTCGGCGCCCGTGCTCTGCGCCTTCGGAAATACCCCGGTTATCGCCGCGGTCGCCGCCAGACTCGCGACGATCACAGCGGCCGCCGCGGTCGCAACCAGCGGATGCATGCGGCGGTTCGGTGAGGGGTTCGGATCGGGATGATTCATCAGCGCCTCCGTCTTCAGCAGAGTGCAGGGTGGTTCGCAACCTGCGATCCAGTTTCGGCCAAGCCGCGCCCGGAGGGTTTTTCCATTTGTAACCAGGTGTCACTGACGACTCGCACGGCCCGCGCGCACCGCCAAAACGATCGGGGCGCATACGGACCGTTCCGTATGCGCCCCGATCGCGTCGTGCGCAAAAAACGCCGAGCGTGCGTCAGTCCTCGCGGCGCAGATGCGGGAACAGAATCACGTCGCGAATGCTCGGGCTGTCGGTCAGCAGCATCACGAGACGGTCGATGCCGATCCCGCAACCGCCGGTCGGCGGCATCCCGTATTCGAGCGCGCGGATGTAGTCGGCGTCGTAGAACATCGCTTCCTCGTCGCCGGCATCCTTCTGCTCGACCTGCTTCTTGAAGCGCGCGGCCTGGTCTTCCGGATCGTTCAGCTCCGAGAAGCCGTTCGCGATCTCGCGGCCCGTGATGAACAGCTCGAAGCGCTCGGTGATGGCCGGCTCGCTATCGGACGCGCGCGCGAGCGGCGACACCTCGACCGGGTAATCGATGATGTACGTCGGCTCCCACAGCTGCGACTCGGCCGTCTCCTCGAACAGCGCGAGCTGCAGCGCGCCGACGCCCGCATTGAGGAACGCCGGCTGCGTCGCGTCGACGCCGAACTTCTTCAGCTCGGCGCGCAGGAACGCGGCGTCGGCGAGCTGCGCGTCGGTGTACTGCGGCGCGTACTTCTGGATCGCCTGCGTGATCGTCAGCCGGTGGAACGGCTTCGACAGATCCAGCTCGCGGCCCTGATAGGTGACGGTGGCGGTGCCGAGCGCATCGATCGCCGCCTGGCGGATCAGCTCTTCGGTGAAGTCCATCAGCCACGTGTAGTCGGTGTACGCGGCGTAGAACTCCATCATCGTGAATTCCGGGTTGTGTCGCGGCGACACGCCTTCGTTGCGGAAATTCCGGTTGATCTCGAACACCCGCTCGAAGCCGCCGACGATCAGCCGCTTCAGATAAAGCTCCGGAGCGATCCGCATGAACATCTGCATGTCGAGCGCGTTGTGATGCGTGACGAACGGCTTCGCGGCCGCGCCGCCCGGAATCGGGTGCAGCATCGGCGTTTCGACCTCCATGAAGCCCGCATCGGACATGAAGCGGCGGATCGACGAAATCGCCCTCGTGCGCGCGACGAACGTGTTGCGCGCTTCGGGCGTCACGATCAGGTCGACGTAGCGCTGGCGATAGCGCGTTTCCTGGTCGGCGAGGCCGTGGAACTTGTCCGGCAGCGGACGCAGCGCCTTCGACAGGAGACGCAGTTCCGTGCAGCGCACCGACAGCTCGCCCTTGTTCGTGCGGAACAGCACGCCGCGCGCGGCGACGATGTCGCCGAGATCCCACTTCTTGAACGCTTCGTACGTGGCTTCGCCGACGTCGGCCGGCGTGATGAAGAACTGGATCTGGCCCGAGCCGTCGCGCACGGTCGCGAAGCTCGCCTTGCCCATCACGCGCTTGAGCATCATCCGGCCCGCGACCGACACTTCCAGCGCGCGCGCTTCGAGGGCGTCCTTGTCGGCGTCGGCGTAGTCGGCCTGCAGGCTGGCCGCGCGGTGAGTGGGGCGGAAGTCGTTCGGATAGGCGACGCCGGCCTCGCGCAGCGCGCGCAGCTTCTCGCGGCGCTCGGCGATGATCTGGTTGTCGTCCAGGTCGGTGACGGGGGCGACGGGGACGTTCGCCTCTTTCGGTTCGGTCATGATGGCTCGGTGTTCTGATGATTCGGATTGCGGTGGCGGCGCGCGACGCGCGCTTTGCCGCCACGCGACGGCGGCTTACACGCCCTGTTTCAGGCTCGCGCTGATGAAGTCGTCGAGGTCGCCGTCGAGCACGGCCTTCGTGTTGCTGATTTCGACGTTCGTGCGCAGATCCTTGATGCGGCTGTTGTCGAGCACGTACGAGCGGATCTGATGACCCCAGCCCACGTCCGACTTGCCCGCTTCGAGCTTGTCCTGCTCGGACTGGCGCTTGCGCATCTCGGCTTCGTACAGGCGCGACTTCAGCATCGCCATCGCTTCCGCGCGGTTGCGGTGCTGCGAGCGGTCGTTCTGGCACTGCACGACGATCCCCGACGGCAGGTGCGTGATCCGCACCGCCGAGTCGGTCTTGTTGATGTGCTGACCGCCCGCGCCGGACGCGCGGAACGTGTCGATCCGCAGATCGGCCGGATTGATGTCGATTTCGAACGAATCGTCGATCTCCGGGTACACGAACACCGACGAGAACGACGTATGACGGCCGCCCGACGAATCGAACGGCGACTTGCGCACGAGCCGGTGAATGCCGGTCTCGGTGCGCAGGAAGCCGTATGCGTATTCGCCTTCGACCTTGATCGTCGCGCTCTTGATGCCCGCGACGTCGCCTTCCGATTCTTCGAGCACTTCGGTCTTGAAGCCCTTGCGCTCGCAGTAGCGCAGGTACTGGCGCAGCAGCATCGACGCCCAGTCGCACGCCTCGGTGCCGCCCGCGCCGGCCTGGATGTCGATGAACGCGTTGTTCGGGTCGGCCGGATTCGCGAACATCCGGCGGAATTCGACGTCGGCGACGCGCTTCTCGATTTCGGCGGCGTCCGCCTCGCACGCGACGAGCGTGTCGTCGTCGTTTTCCTCGCGGGCCATGTCGAACAGGTCCTGCGTGTCACGCACGTCGTTGTCGATCGACGACAGCACGTCGACCACGCCTTCGAGCAGCTTCTTTTCCTTGCCGAGCGCCTGCGCGTGCTTCGAATCGTTCCAGACGTTCGGGTCTTCGAGCTCGCGGTTGACTTCGACTAGACGCGTGGCCTTCGCGTCGTAGTCAAAGATACCCCCGTAGCTCGCCCGCGCGACGGCGCAGGTCGGCCAGAGAGGCTTCGATGGCATTGAGGCGTTCGGCTTCCATGAGTGTCTTCATCCGGGGCGTAAAACACGAAATTATAGCCGATCGGCCGAGGGGCAACCGCCGGCCGGAACGGCGCGGGTCGTGGCGCGGGTCGTGGCGCGGGTCGTGGATTACGCGGCGAAATAGAGGGCGGGAGCGCGGGTTCTAGCCGAGCGCATGCTCGACCACCAGCTGCACGCGCGACACGCCGTTCCACGTATCGCTCGTGAGCCGGTACGCGAGCGTCGTGCGCGCGGGCAGCGGATCGGTGTGGTTGAACCAGATCGCGTTGAAGCGCTGGCGGCCGCGCACGAGTTGCAGCTTCAGATGCTTGTCCTTCACGAGCGCCTGCGACGCGACGTCGAACTCGCCCGCGAATACGGGCGCCGGGAAGCCCTGGCCCCAGACGGCCGCGTCGAGCATCTCGACGAATTGCGGCGTGAAGTACGCGTCTTCGAGGTCGCCGTCGGTTTCGACGGTGCGCGCGAGTGCGTCGTCGGTCAGCCATTCGCGGCCGACCTGCTCGAACGCGGCCGCAAAGCGCGGCACGTCGGCGGCCGCGAGCGTCATGCCGGCCGCCATCGCATGGCCGCCGAAGCGCACGATCAGCCCCGGCTCGCGTTTCGACACGAGATCGAGCGCGTCGCGCAGATGAAAGCCCGCAATCGAGCGGCCCGAGCCCTTGACGAGGGCGCCGTCGTCGTCGGCCGGCGCGAACGTGAACGACGGCCGGTGAAACCGCTCCTTCAGCCGCCCGGCGACGATGCCGATCACGCCCTGGTGCCAGCTCTCGTTGAACAGCGTGATCGTCGCGCAGCCGCCCGGATCGACGCTCGCCAGATCCGCGAGCGCCTGCTGCTGCATGCCGGCCTCGATTTCGCGGCGTTCGCGGTTCATCGCGTCGAGCTGCTGCGCGAGCGTCCACGCGCGGCCGATGTCGTCGGTCGTCAGACATTCGATGCCGAGCGACATGTCCGACAGCCGTCCCGCCGCGTTCAGGCGCGGGCCGAGCGCGAAGCCGAGGTCGAAGCCCGACGCGCTCCTCGCGTCGCGCCCGGCCGCGCGAAAGAGCGCGGCGATGCCCGGCTGCATGCGGCCGTTGCGGATCCGCTGCAGCCCCTGCGCGACGAGCACGCGGTTGTTGCCGTCGAGCTTCACGACGTCGGCGACGGTGCCGAGCGCGACGAGGTCGAGCAGCCCGTCGAGCCGCGGCTCGGGCCGCGCGTCGCCGAATGCGCCGCGCCGACGCAGTTCCGCGCGTAGCGCGAGCAGCACGTAGAACATCACGCCGACGCCCGCGATGCATTTGCTCGGGAACGTGCAGCCCGGCTGGTTCGGATTCACGATCGCGCGCGCGGCGGGCAGCGTGTCGCCGGGCAGGTGATGGTCGGTCACGAGCACGTCGATGCCGAGCGCGTTCGCCGCATCGACGCCTTCGACGCTCGCAATCCCGTTGTCGACGGTGATCAGCAGATCGGGTTTGCCGCCCGGCTGCTTCGCGGCGAGCGCGACGATTTCCGGCGTGAGGCCGTAGCCGTATTCGAAGCGGTTCGGCACCAGATAGTCGATCTGCGCGCCGAACATCCGCAGCCCGCGCACGGCGACCGCGCATGCGGTCGCGCCGTCGCAGTCGTAATCGGCGACCACGAGCAGGCGGCGGCGCGCGTCGAGCGCGTCGGCGAGCAGCGCGGCCGCGTCGTCGATGCCTTTCAGGCCGGCCGGCGGCACGAGGCGCGCGAGCGCCGTCTCGACTTCGTCGGGATGGCAGACGCCGCGCGACGCATAAAGCCGCGCGAGCACCGGATGCAGGCCGTGACGGATCAGCGCCTGTGCATCGGCGGGCGCGCACGCGCGGGTAACGATTCGGGTCATGGTCGGCGGGTTACGTCAGATGAGGCGAGGCGGCGAGGGATCATTCGATGAAAAGCGACGCGAACAGACGTCGTCGCCAGAACTTGCGCAGGTCGCCGCGCGTGACCGCGAGCGTCACCGAACCGGTGTCGCCGCATAGCGTGAGGCCCAGTTCGCCGAGCGCCCCGCTTTGCAGCGCGGCGAGCGCGGGCGCGAACCAGTCGCGCTCCAGCGCGGCGAACGCGGCGTTCCAGCGCGCCCAGTCCTGCTCGATGAACGGGCCGGAGAACGGATCGAGTTCGACGAGCGTCGCGCCGTCCGCCGGCGCCTCGCCGCGCAGGTCGGCGAACGTCGCGGGCGCAGCGGCGTGCGCGGTGTTCGATGCGAGCGCGAGGCCGCGGGTCGCGACCGCGTCCGTCAGCACCCGCGAAAACGGGCTCGACACCGCGCGCATCGCGCCCTGCGCGTGAAACCAGATCGAGTTCACGGTCGGCAGCCCGCGCGATTCGCGCGCCTGATTGACCGGATGCTCGAACCACGCCATCTGCACTTCGTTCTGCAGTTTCATCCACGCGCGCGAGCGCTCGCCGCTGTGCGCTTCGTGCGGCAGCCAGATCTCGATGTTGCGGCCGCTCGCGCGCAGCGGCGACGCGCCGGCGAGCGTGCCGAACGCGTCGCTCGACAGATACCAGCGGCGCGGCGTCGGCGCTTCGACGCGCACGCCGAGTTCCTCGATCAGCGGCTTCGCGACGGCGAAGAGCGTCGCGGCTTCGCCGTCGGTCAGCGCGAGCGACGACGGGTCGATCAGCACCAGATGGTCATGCGCGATCCGCACGTGGACGGGCTGCACGCAGGCCCAGGTCGCGTCGCCGGGCGTGCCGCCGTCGGCGAGCAGCATGTAGGGCGCGAGCGGCGCTTCGTCGTCCGCGGCGGACGCGTTCGCGCCGAGCGCGCCGAACTGTCTCGCGACCCAGCGTTCGTGCGGCAGCGTGCGCTGGAAGTCCTCGCCGATCACCTGTTCGCCGAGCGTCGCATGGGCGACGAGCTTCGCGAGCGCCGGCGTGTCGAGGCCCGATAGCGCGGTCGAGGCGAGCGCCGCTGCGGGCAGCGCGAACGGAATCAGCAGATGGAGTCGGTCGGCGGGCATGATGGTGCGCATTGTACTTCGGTGGTCCCGCGATCGGAGGCCGGGATCGGGTGCGGTTTCTGGCCGGCGCTTTCGCGAAAAAGGGCCCGGCACGTTGCCTCCCCATATAAATCAGCCACTTGGGCGCAATATTGACGAGCGCCTGCGACCGGCACGCGAACGATGCGCCGAGGCGCTTTCGTCGGAGAGCGGCGCGACTGTGGCAAACTTCGCGGTTCACGTGCGAGCCGGGTCCGTTGACGGCGCGCGCGGGCGAGTGAGGTACAACGCGACGCACAATGGGCGCACGGCCCGCGTGCGCCATACAGGGCGGGCCCGAGAGGGCGCCCGGAAGGATTCGCTTGAAAGTTCCGTATGAATGGCAGATAGGCTGGCGCTACACGCGCGCCGGCAAGCGCACGACCGGCAACGGCTTCATTTCGTTCATCGCGCTCGTGTCGATGTCGGGCATCGCGCTCGGCGTCGCGGCGCTGATCGTCGTGCTATCGGTGATGAACGGTTTTCAGCGCGACGTGCGCGACCGGATGCTGTCGGTGCTCGCGCACATCGAGATTTTCTCGCCGACCGGCACGATGCCCGACTGGCAGCTGACCGCGCGCGAGGCGAAGCACAACCCCGAGGTGATCGGCGCGGCGCCGTATGTCGACGCGCAGGCGCTGCTCACGCGCGGCGACACGGTGAGCGGCGTCGCGCTGCGCGGCGTCGAGCCGTCCGAGGAGCCGCAGGTGTCGGACATTTCCCGCGAGATGAAGGCGGGCAGCCTCAATAACCTGACGCCGGGCAGCTTCGGCATCGTGCTCGGCACGGACCTCGCGGCGAACCTCGGCGTGCAGCTCGGCGACAAGGTCACGCTCGTCGCGCCCGAGGGCTCGATGACGCCGGCCGGCCTGTTGCCGCGCCTGAAGCAGTTCACGGTGGTCGGCGTGTTCGAGTCCGGCCACTACGAGTACGACAGTTCGCTCGCGCTCGTGAACATCCGGGATGCAGAGGCGCTGTACCGGCTCGATGCGCCAAGCGGCGTGCGCTTGCGACTGAAGGACATGCAGCGCGCGCCGGCGGTCGCGCGGCAACTGACGCACACGCTATCAGGCGACCTCTATATCCGCGACTGGACGCAGCAGAACAAGACGTGGTTCTCCGCCGTGCAGATCGAAAAGCGGATGATGTTCATCATCCTCACGCTGATCATCGCGGTCGCGGCGTTCAATCTCGTGTCGTCGCTCGTGATGACCGTGACGAACAAGCAGGCCGACATCGCGATCCTGCGCACGCTCGGCGCGCAGCCGTCGTCGATCATGAAGATCTTCCTCGTGCAGGGGATCACGATCGGCTTCGTCGGCACGGGGATCGGCGTCGCGCTCGGCTGCCTGATCGCGTGGAGCATTCCGTGGCTCGTGCCGATGATCGAGCATCTGCTCGGTGTGCAGTTCCTGCCGCCGTCGGTGTACTTCATCAGCGAGCTGCCGTCCGAACTGGTCGCATCCGACGTGATCCGCATCGGCCTCATTGCATTCGTGTTGTCCGCGCTCGCGACGCTCTATCCGAGCTGGCGCGCGGCCAAGGTCCGCCCGGCGGAGGCGCTGCGCTATGAATGAACTCCGCATTCCGCCGGCCGCGGCCGGCGACCATCCGTACGTGCTCGAAGCGCACAGCATCTCGAAGACCTTCGGCCAGGGCGGGCTGTCCGTGCAGGTGCTGAAGAACGCGGAACTGCAGGTGCGGCGCGGCGAGAAGCTCGCGATCGTCGGCGCGTCCGGGTCCGGCAAGAGCACGCTGCTGCACGTGCTCGGCGGACTCGACGAGCCGGGCACCGGCCACGTGTCGCTGCTCGGCAAGCCGTTCACGCAGCTGTCCGAGCGCGAGCGCAACGAACTGCGCAATCGGGCGCTCGGCTTCGTCTATCAGTTTCACCATTTGCTGCCGGAGTTCTCGGCGCTCGACAACGTCGCGATGCCGCTGCGCATTCGCCGGATGCCGGTCGAGGACGCGCGCCGCGAAGCGCTCGCGACGCTCGAACGCGTCGGGCTCGCGCATCGCGCGCGGCATCGTCCGGGCGAGCTGTCGGGCGGCGAGCGCCAGCGCGTCGCGATTGCGCGCGCGCTGGTCACGAAGCCCGCGTGCGTGCTCGCCGACGAGCCGACCGGCAACCTCGACGGCAGCACCGCGGACACCGTGTTCGACCTGATGCTCGAACTGTCCGACGTGTATCAGACGAGCTTCGTGATCGTCACGCACGATCCGGACCTCGCCGCCCGTTGCGACCGCATCGTGCGGCTGAAGGACGGCACGCTGCACGAGGAGCCGGTCGTGCCGGTGTGATCGGGCGCGCCGCGTGCTGGATCCCGTCGACTGACAGCATAGGGACATCGCCATGTGGATCGACACGCATTGCCACCTCGACGCAGCGGAGTTCGACGCGGACCGCGACGCGGTGGCCGCCGCCGCGCGCGAGTCGGGCGTCGCGCGGGTCGTGATCCCGGCGGTCGGGCGCGGGAACTTCGAGACGGTGCGCAGGCTCGCGCATCGTTTCGACGGCGCGGTGTACGCGCTCGGCATTCATCCGCTCTTCACGCCGCACGCGAGCGACGACGACCTCGACGCGCTGCGCCGCGAGATCGACGCGAGTCTTGCCGATCCGCGTTTCGTCGGAGTCGGCGAGATCGGGCTCGACTACTTCGTGCCGGGCCTCGACGCCGACCGTCAGCGCTATTTCTACGACGCGCAACTGAAGCTCGCGCGCGACTTCGACTTGCCCGCGATCTGCCATGTGCGCAAGTCGCAGGATCAGGTGCTGAAGGGGCTCCGGACGCACGGCGTGCGGCGCGGCATCGCGCATGCGTTCAACGGCAGCTTCCAGCAGGCGCAGGCTTATATCGACCACGGTATTCATCTGGGGTTCGGCGGCAACCTGACGTTCGAGCGCGCGAGGCAGATCCGGCGTCTCGCGCAGCAATTGCCGCTCGAAGCGATCGTGATGGAAACCGACGCGCCGGATATCGCGCCGGCCTGGCGGTATCACGAGCGCAATTCGCCGGACCAGGTGCCGCGCATCGGCGACGTGCTCGCGCAACTGCGCGGCATCTCGCGCGAAGCGCTTGCCCTCTGCACAACGGCTAACGCTCACGCCGCGCTGCCGCGGCTCGCGCTTTCGTCGGCATAATCGTTCGCATACGGTCAGGCGGTCGCCGAACGCGCGCTCTTTCGGCGGCGCGCGGGGCATGCCGCGCGGAGGTCGGATGCGGGTGGTGTGGGGCGGTTTCGCGCTGGGTGTGATCGCGTTGCAGCAGCAGGCGGCGCTGCCGTCGCTTCTCTCTCGCGTCGGGGTGTTGCTGCTGGCGTTGGCGGCCTGTGCGTGGGCTCTTTTTGCGCTCGGTGATTCGGGATCCTTGCTATTTCGGCGAGTCGGATTGCGCGCGGCCGACGGCCGCTGGCGGCGGGCGAGCGGCTGGGCCGCCGTGGGGATCGCTGCTGCGGGCGTGGGCTTCGACTATGCGGCGTTGCGTGCCGATCTGCGGCTGTCGCGGACACTGCCGGCCGCGTGGGAGTCGCGCGAGCTGAGCGTCAGCGGATATGTCGCGAGTCTGCCGGAGTACGGCGAGGACGGAGCGCGCTTTCGGTTCGCGGTCGAAGCGTGGCCTGCGACCGATGCGGCTGATGGCGCGCGATCGATGCAGTTGCCGTCGACCATCCGTCTGACATGGTCGAATCGCGACGCGCCGGTGCCCGTGCTCGAACCGGGCTCGCGATGGCAACTGCCGGTGCGGCTCAAACAGCCGCATGCGAGCGGCAATTTCGGTTTGCGCGACGGCGAGGTCGCGCTTCTTGCGCGCGGCGTGCGCGCGACGGGTTACGTCTCCTCGCCACAGCGCGCGTTGCGTAACCCTCAGGATGCGCGCGGTCTGGGTGTCGCGATCGAGCGTCTGCGCTGGCGCGTGCATGCGCGGATCGACGCGGTGCTCGCGGGCGCGCCGCATCGCGGCATTGTCGTCGCGCTGGCGACGGGCGCGCAGGACGCCGTGAGCGAGGCCGACTGGCGGCTGATGCGTCGCTCCGGCACGTCGCATCTGGTCGCGATCTCCGGGCTGCATCTCGCGTTCGTCGCGGCGCTCGCGGGCGGTCTCGCGTCGGCGGTGTGGCGCCGCATCGGCTGGCGCGGACGGTCGGCGCCGCTCGCGATGCCGGCGCCGACCGTCGCGTTGCTGTGCGCGCTGCCGGCGGCGGCCGCGTATGCGGCGCTCGCCGGATTCAACGTGCCGGTGCAACGCGCGTTGTGGATGCTCGTCGCAGGCGCGTCCGCCGTTGTATGCGGGCGCAACGTCGCGCGGTCGCAGTCGTTCGCGTGGGCGCTCGGCGCGGTGCTGATCGTCGATCCGTGGGCGGTCGTGTCGGCGGGATTCTGGCTGTCGTTCTGCGCGGTCGCGGCGATCCTGTTTGCGCTCGCGGCGCAATCGCGCGATCGCCGTATCGACGATTCCGTTTCGATCGACGGCGATCCGCGGCACGCGAAGTCGCGCATCGGCGCGACGCTCGCTCGCGTCATGCTCGCGGTCGTCATCAAGATACGCAGCAGCGCGCGCGTGCAATTCGCCGTGACGCTCGCGCTCGCGCCGCTCACGCTGTACCGGTTCGCGCAGATGCCGCTGATCGGTCCGCTCGCGAATGCGTTCGCGATTCCATGGGTCAGCGTGCTCGTGACGCCGATCGTGCTCGCCGGCGTCTTGCTGCCCGCACCGCTCGATGCGGCGGCGCTGCGCGTCGCGCATCGGCTGTTCGAACTGCTCGCGACGTCGCTCGATGCGATATCCCGATCGTCGTGGGCAGTGCTGCACGTCGCGCAGCCGGGGGCATGGGCGCTTTTCTGCGCGGCGCTCGGCGTCGCGTGGTGTCTCGCGCCGCGCGGCTGGCCGCTGCGCTGGGCCGCGCCGTTCACGTGGTTGCCGTTGTTGTTGCCCGCGCCGTCGGGACCGCCGCACGGCGCATTTCGGATCACCGCGCTCGATGTCGGGCAGGGCACGTCCGTGCTCGTCGAAACGGCGCGGCACACGCTGCTGTTCGATGCGGGCACCGGCCCGGAAGCGACGCGCGCGGGCGAGCGGATCGTCGTGCCGTATCTGCAGGCGCGGGGGGTATCGCGCATCGACACGCTGATGATCAGCCACGACGATTCCGATCACGCGGGCGGTGCGGCGGCCGTGCTCGACGAGATCGGCGTCAAGACGTTCGTCGGCGCTCTCGCGCCCGCGCATCCGCTGTGGTCGGCGGCCCGTTCGGCCGGCGTGAACACGCTGACGTGCGCGGCCGGCCAGCACTGGCAGTGGGACGGCGTCGACTTCGACGTGCTGTGGCCCGACGCCGGCGCGCTGTCGGGCCGCACGAACGAGCACTGTTGCGTGCTGCGCATGTCGGTGCCCGCGGGTTCGCCGTCGCACGAGCACACGGCCGCGCTGCTTGCGGCCGACATCGAGGCCGCGACCGAGCGCACGTTGCTCGCGCGCGATCCGCTCGCGCTGCGCGCGTCGCTGTTCGTCGTGCCGCACCACGGCAGCCGCACTTCGTCTACCGAGCCGTTCCTCGACGCCGTGCGGCCGCTCGTCGCGGTATTTCAGGTAGGCTATCTGAACCGGTTTCGCCATCCCCATCCGGGCGTCTACGCGCGCTACGTCGCCCGCGGCATCGTGCTCGCGCGCAGCGATCGTGACGGCGCGGTGCGTGTCGACGTGCGCGACGGCGCGCTGGACGTCGAGCGCTATCGCGATACGCAGCGCCGCTACTGGATGACGCCGGCCGACGAACCACGGCAAGCGGCACGACAGCCGCTCACGAAAGACCACGACCGGAGACCACGACGCGTTGAAGAACATCCTCCACTTTTCGCATGCGAACGGCTTTCCGGCCTCGACGTACCGGACGCTCTTCGCCGAACTCGGCGACCGCTACGACGTGCGCGCGATCGAGCGCATCGGTCACGATCCGCGCTTTCCGGTCACGCAGGACTGGCCGCACCTCGTCGATCAGCTGCTCGACGACATCGAGCGACGCTACGAAGAGCCGGTCTGGCTGATGGGCCATTCGCTCGGCGGCTATCTGTCGTTGCTCGCCGCGCTGCGGCGTCCGCAGTGGGTGAGAGGGGTCGTGATGCTCGACTCGCCGGTGATCGCGGGCTGGCGCAGCAGCCTGTTGCGCGTGTCGCAGTGGACGGGCCTCGACGAGCGCCTGTCGCCGGCGGCCGCCACACGCAAGCGCCGCACCATGTGGCCGGACCGCGAAGCGGCATGGCGACATTTCCATCAGAAGCCGGCATTCGCACGCTGGGACGAACGCGTGCTGTCCGACTATGTGGACTTCGGCATTCCTCAGACCGCGGCGGACGGCACGCGCTCGCTCGCGTTCGATCGGCGGATCGAATATCTGATCTACCGGACGCTGCCGCACACGCTCGGTGCGCGACTCGTGCACGGCGTGCAGGTGCCGGTGGCGTTCGTCGCCGGAGAAGCGTCGCGCGAGGTGCGTCAGGTCGGGCTCGCTGCGACGCGTCGTATCTGCGGCAATCGCTTCGAATGGATCGGAGGCAGTCATCTGTTTCCGATGGAGCGGCCGATCGAAACGGCGCGCGCCGTGCAGCGGCTATTGTTCGCGATGGAGAGCGCCGCATAGCAACGGCAGCGCGTCGCCGCGCGCGACGGCGGCCTGTCGATACGAACGGTCGATACGAACACCAGGCACGAAAAAAGGGCGGAGTGCGACGCGCGGGAGGAGGGCGTGGCCGGCCGCAAATTGCCGGGTCCGCCCCCTGCTTTACGGTATAATCCGTTTTTCCCGCGAGCATTCAGCGATGACCAAATATGTTTTCGTCACCGGCGGCGTAGTTTCATCCCTCGGCAAGGGTATTGCCGCCGCCTCCCTCGCCGCGATCCTCGAATCGCGCGGTCTCAAAGTCACCCTCCTCAAGCTCGATCCCTACATCAACGTCGACCCCGGCACGATGAGCCCGTTTCAGCACGGCGAAGTGTTCGTGACGGAAGACGGAGCGGAAACCGACCTCGACCTCGGCCACTATGAGCGCTTCATCAGCACGAAGATGCGCCGCGCCAACAACTTCACCACGGGCCAGATCTACGAATCGGTGATCCGCAAGGAACGCCGCGGCGATTATCTCGGCAAGACCGTGCAGGTCATTCCGCACATCACGAACGAAATCCAGGCGTTCATCGAGCGCGGCGCGGCGTCCGCGACGTGCGGCTCGCCGGATGTCGCGATCGTCGAGATCGGCGGCACGGTCGGCGACATCGAATCGCTGCCGTTCCTCGAAGCGGCGCGGCAGATGAGCCTGCGCCTCGGCCGCAACAGCGCGTGCTTCGTGCACCTGACGCTCGTGCCGTTCATCGCGACGGCCGGCGAACTGAAGACGAAGCCGACGCAGCACAGCGTGCAAAAGCTGCGCGAAATCGGCATCTATCCGAACGTGCTGCTGTGCCGCGCGGACCGCCCCATTCCGGACGACGAGCGCCAGAAGATCTCGTTGTTCTCGAACGTGCCGCAAGACGCTGTGATCTCCGTGTGGGACGTCGACAGCATCTACAAGATTCCGCAGATGCTGCACGACCAGGGGCTCGACGCGATCGTCTGCGAGGAGCTGAAGCTCTCGCCGAAGGCGGCCGATCTCGCCGTGTGGGCCGAGATGGTCGACAAGCTGGAACATCCGTTGCATGAAGTGACGATCGGCATGGTCGGCAAGTACGTCGACCTGACCGAGTCGTACAAGTCGCTGATCGAGGCGCTGCGTCATGCGTCGATCAAGACGTCGACGAAGGTCAACATCGAATACCTCGACTCCGAGCAGATCGACGCGGAAGGCGTCGACAGCCTCAGGCATCTCGATGCGATTCTCGTGCCGGGCGGCTTCGGCCGCCGCGGCACCGAAGGCAAGATCAAGGCGATCCGCTATGCGCGCGAGGCGATGGTGCCGTATCTCGGCATCTGTCTCGGCATGCAGCTCGCGGTCATCGAATTCGCGCGCGACGTCGTCGGCCTGCCGAATGCGAACAGCACCGAGTTCGATCCGGACACGCCGGATCGCGTGGTCGCGCTGATCACCGAATGGCTCGACCGCGACGGCAAGCTCGAAAAGCGCGACACGCAATCGGACCTCGGCGGCACGATGCGCCTCGGCTCGCAGCGCTGCCCGATCAAGCCGGGCACGCTCGCGTCGGAGATCTACGGCAAGGACGTGAACGAGCGCCACCGTCACCGCTACGAGGTGAACAATCATTACGTGCCGCGACTCGAAACGGGCGGGCTCGTGATCAGCGCGCGCACGCCGAGCGAGGATCTGCCCGAAATGATGGAGCTGCCGCGCGCGATGCACCCGTGGTTCGTCGGCGTGCAGTTCCACCCGGAATTCACGTCCACGCCGCGCGACGGCCATCCGCTGTTCAAGGCGTTCGTCGAGGCCGCGCTGGCGCACCAACTGTCGCGCGTTGAGGAGAAAGCATGAAGCTGTGCGGGTTCGATGTCGGTCTCGACAAGCGCTTCTTCCTGATCGCCGGCACCTGTGTCGTCGAGTCCGAGCAGATGACGATCGACACGGCGGGGCGCCTGAAGGAAATCTGCGCGAAGCTCGGCATTCCCTTCATCTACAAATCGTCGTACGACAAGGCGAACCGTTCGAGCGGCAAGTCGTTCCGCGGGCTCGGGATGGACGAGGGCTTGCGCATCCTGTCTGAAGTGAAACGTCAGCTCGGCCTGCCGGTGCTGACCGACGTGCACAGCGAGGAAGAAATCGCGCCCGTCGCGGCGGTGGTCGACGTGCTGCAGACGCCCGCGTTCCTGTGCCGTCAGACCGACTTCATCCACGCGTGCGCGCGTTCGGGCAAACCGGTCAACATCAAGAAAGGCCAGTTCCTCGCGCCGCACGACATGAAGAACGTGATCGACAAGGCGCGCGACGCGGCGCGCGAGGCGGGGCTCTCCGAAGACCGCTTCCTCGCCTGCGAGCGCGGCGTTTCTTTTGGTTACAACAATCTCGTGTCGGACATGCGATCCCTTGCGATCATGAGAGAGACCGGTGCGCCGGTCGTGTTCGACGCGACGCACTCGGTGCAGCTGCCAGGCGGGCAGGGCACGAGCTCGGGCGGCCAACGCGAGTTCGTGCCGGTGCTTGCGCGCGCGGCCGTCGCGACCGGCGTCGCGGGTCTCTTCATGGAGACGCATCCGCGGCCTGCCGAGGCGAAGTCCGACGGTCCGAACGCGGTGCCGCTCAACCGCATGGCAGATCTGCTGGAAACGCTCGTGACGCTCGACGAAGCCGTCAAGCGCACACCGTTTCTCGAAAGCGATTTCAACTGATTCAATGCGCGCCGCCACGCGCCTCGTGCTTCGAGGCGCTCGCGCGGCGCGATGGAGGGGCACCCGCCTGCGCAATGTCAGCGGCGGCATCTGGCGCCGGCATTCGTCGCGGCGGGCACGCAAAACGAACTAACGTCATTTCCTTGAGGAAACCATGAGTGCAATCGTAGATATCATCGGTCGCGAGATTCTGGATTCGCGCGGCAATCCGACCGTCGAATGCGACGTGCTGCTCGAGTCGGGCACGATGGGCCGTGCGGCGGTGCCGTCGGGCGCATCCACCGGCTCGCGCGAGGCAATCGAGCTGCGCGACGGCGAAGCGGGCCGTTACGGCGGCAAGGGCGTGCTGAAGGCAGTCGAGCACATCAATACCGAAATCTCCGAGGCGATCATGGGCCTCGACGCGTCGGAGCAGGCGTTCCTCGACAAGACGCTGCTCGAGCTCGACGGCACCGACAACAAATCGCGTCTCGGCGCGAACGCGATGCTCGCCGTGTCGATGGCGGTCGCGAAGGCCGCGGCCGAAGAGGCGGGCCTGCCGCTGTACCGCTACTTCGGCGGCTCGGGCGCGATGCAATTGCCGGTGCCGATGATGAACATCGTCAACGGCGGCGCGCACGCGAACAACAGCCTCGACATCCAGGAATTCATGATCGTCCCGGTGAGCCAGCCGACGTTCCGTGAAGCGCTGCGCTGCGGCGCCGAGGTGTTCCACGCGCTGAAGAAGATCCTGTCGGATCGCGGGATGAGCACCGCGGTCGGTGACGAAGGCGGTTTCGCGCCGAACTTCGGCAGCAACGACGAATGCCTGTCGACGATCCTGCAGGCGATCGAGAAGGCCGGCTATCGCGCGGGCGAAGACGTGCTGCTCGCGCTCGACTGCGCGGCGAGCGAGTTCTACCACGACGGCAAGTACCAGCTCGCGGGCGAAGGGCTGCAACTGTCGTCGGCGGAATTCACCGACTACCTCGCGACGCTTGCCGACAAGTTCCCGATCGTGTCGATCGAAGACGGCATGCACGAAGGCGACTGGGCCGGCTGGAAGCTCTTGACCGACAAGCTCGGCGGCAAGATCCAGCTCGTGGGCGACGACCTGTTCGTGACGAACACGCGCATCCTGAAGGAAGGCATCGAGAAGGGCATCGCGAACTCGATCCTCATCAAGATCAACCAGATCGGCACGCTGACCGAAACGTTCGCCGCGATCGAGATGGCCAAGCGCGCGGGCTACACGGCCGTGATCTCGCACCGCTCGGGCGAGACCGAAGACTCGACGATCGCGGACATCGCGGTCGGCCTGAACGCCGGCCAGATCAAGACCGGTTCGCTGTCGCGCAGCGACCGCATCTCGAAGTACAACCAGTTGCTGCGCATCGAGGAAGATCTCGGCGACATCGCGAGCTATCCGGGCAAGTCGGCGTTCTACAATCTGCGCTGATCTGGCGTGGACGGCCGGTTGCCGTCATACTTCGTTCGATTCCATCCGCCGCCCTGCGCCTGACGCAGGGCGGCGCGCATTTATCCGACACCTTTCATGCGGCTTGTAACTGTCGTCCTGATCGTTCTGCTGGTTCTGATCCAGTATCCGCTCTGGTGGGGCCACGGCGGATGGCTGAGTGTTCACGAACTGCAGCAGCAGCTCGCGGACCAGTTGCAGCGCAACGCGGACACGAAACTGCGCAACGAGCGGATTGCCGGCGAAGTGCAGGGTCTGCAGGACGGGACGTCTGCCGTCGAGGAGCGCGCGCGCTACGAGATGGGCATGGTGAAGGACGGCGAAGTGTTCGTGCAGTTCGTGTCGCCGAACTCGGCCGCGCCGGTGCCGAACAACGTGCCGGCGAATACGTCGACGCGCGGCGAGGTGTCGGCGGCGCCCGTCATGGTCGTGCCGAATCCGGTGTCGCGCGTGCCCGATCGCAGGCACGGACGCGTGAAGGACGCGAAGGAAACGAAGGAATCCAGAACGGCGAAGGAAACGAAGGAAGCCAGGAAAAAGGCGGGGTGATTGGCCGCCGCGGCCGCGTCCGTTCGTCAGCGGCCCGACGAAAGCAAAAGGCGCGGGTTTTCGACCGCGCTTTTTTCATGGGCGGGCGTGTTCACCAGCCCCAGCCCATCCCCCATCCCATGCTGCCGCCGCCCCATCCCCAGCCGGAAAAGCCGCTGCTGACACCCCAGCCCGGACCTCGCCAGCCGGGGCGGCCCCAGCCTGGACGGTTCCAGCCTGGACCCCATCCCGGACCCCAGCCCGCGTTGCCGAACCCGACGCTCCACGCCGGGCCGCGCCAGCCACCGCCGAAGTAGCCGCCGTACAGCGTGACCGGCGGCGTGTACGCACGCGCCCATGCTTCTGCGGCCGCTTCGCGCGCGAGCGCCTGCTCCTAATCTGCGAGGACCTGGCGATTGATCGCTTCGTAGTGCGCGCGTGCTTCGGGGGTCAGCGGCTGGGCGGTGGCCGCGATGCCGGACTGATCTGCGGGAAGGCGGCTGATCGGCGTCGGGCCTTGCGGCTCCAGCGCGCATCCGCCGAGCGCCAATGCGACCGCGCCGATCACGGCCCGCGGATCGCGCTTCCCGTATGAATGGCACTTTTGGGTCGACATGTTCGTTGTCCTTCTATCGGATCCCGAAGCGATGCCAAAGAAGCGGGTGCCGGACCCGCCGCTTCGCGTCAGTGCCGCTGTCCGGCTGCCGGGGCGACGCCTTCTGATAGCCCGCTGACGACGAAAAGTTGCTCGACGTCGACCGGGTCGAACTCGTAGCGCTGATTGCAGAAGTCGCAGTGAATCTCGACGTGGCCGCGTTCCTCGATCACGCTGTCGACTTCTTCTCGGCCGAGCATCCGCAGCATCGCGCCGACTTTCTCGCGCGAGCACGAGCACTGGAAGCGCGCGCCGGCCGGCTCGAAGTGATGGACGTTCTCCTGCCAGAAGAGCCGGCGAAACAGCGTCTCCGGTTCCTGTTCGAGCAGCTCTTCGCGCGACAGCGTGCCGCCGAGCGTGCACACGCGCTCCCAGGTGTCGGCGTCGAGTTCGCCCGGATGCGGAACGATGCCGCCGTCGCCGGGCAGCTTCTGCAGCAGCATGCCGACCGCGCGCGTGTCGTTCGCGGCGAGCCACAGCCGCGTGTCGAGCTGCTCCGAGTGATGCATGTAGTGTTCGAGGACGGACGCGACCGACGGCAGCGGACCGTCTTCGCCATTGAGCGGCACGATGCCCTGATACGGCTGCTGACCCGGCTGCTTGCTCTCCGGATCGAGCGTGATCACGCAGCGGCCGTGGCCGCCCACGTTCACGAGGTCGGCTAGCGACAGGCCGGCGTCGTCAAGCGTCGCTGCCGCGTCGTCGGACAGGCGCGCGGTCGCGCGCATCGACAGATCGGACGTGCACTGCACGACCAGCATCTTCACGGGCCCGTCGCCGAAAATCTGCATGATCAGCGTGCCGTCGAACTTCAGGTTCGCGGACAGCAGCGCGCACGCGGCCATCATCTCGCCGAGCACCGTGCGCACCGGCGCCGGGTACTGACGACGCGTCAGCACGTCCTGCCACGTATTGGCGAGCGAGACGATTTCGCCGCGCACCGGAGCAGTACTGAACATGAATTTCTGCAACTGGTCGTTCACCATCTTTTCCTTCATCGAATCTTCCGGCGCGCACGTCCCGCGCTGCGCCGGCGGCCGCCCGACGGCCGGCGTCAGCCGATCCGCACGAGTTGAGCCTTGAAATAGTCGCGGCGCTCCGCGTAGCCGTTCGCGATGCGCTGCAGGTTGGCGGCGTCCGCTTCGGTCAGCTCGCGCACGACCTTCGCCGGCGCGCCGAGGATCAGCGAATTGTCGGGGAACACCTTGCCTTCCGTGACCACCGCGCCCGCGCCGACCAGACAGTTGCGGCCGATCACCGCGCCATTCAAGACCACCGCCTGAATTCCGATCAGCGAGCCCGACTTCACCGTGCAGCCGTGCAGCATCGCCTGGTGGCCGACGGTCACGTTGTCTTCGAGCGTCAGCGGGAAACCCGGGTCCGCGTGCAGCACCGCCGCTTCCTGGATGTTCGTGCGCGGGCCGACCGTGATCGGCTCGTTGTCGCCGCGCAGGGTCGCGCCGAACCACACGCTCGCATCCTCCGCGATCGAAACCTTGCCGATGATCGTTGCGGTGTCCGCGACGAATACGCTCTCGTGAACGGTAGGCGCTGCGTCGCCAAGCTTGTAGATTGCCACGGTGTTGCGTCTCCTTGGTTTGCGGCGGCGCCGGGAGCGGCGCGGCACGGTCGAATCGCGTATTGTAAACGGTTGCGCAAGACGTCCGTGGATTCGGCTGCGCGCGTCATGGTTCGAACTGCGCGCCGACTGTGGGCAGATCGCGGGCGAACTTCGCGCGGACTGTGCGCCGATTGAGCACCCACTGAGCACCCGTTGCGCCCCAACTGAGCCCCAACCGCGCGTTCCAGCCTGCCCATCCTTCCCTGCTTTTACCGCCATGAGTGCC
>Ga0310811_10000595_pt1 | contig 46469 bp, 41 predicted proteins | sample YCmetagenome_FD_207642 | JGI IMG/M metagenome (GOLD analysis project Ga0310811, IMG submission 207642) | Soil microbial communities from experimental microcosm in Duke University, North Carolina, United States - YC | ecosystem: Engineered > Artificial ecosystem > Soil microcosm > Unclassified ...
GATGGCGGCGGATGAGCCAGAAGGAAAATTTCGGCCGCAGCGCCCGGGGATTCCTTGCGCGGCTGCAGAATTTGCGCATCCGCAATGCCCCGGACGCCCCCGCCGTCGCGGTGCGCGATCCCTGGCCGGGTGACCCCAGCCGGGGCGCCAGGCTGGTCAAAGCGGAGCTGGAATATTGCGGCGCGGTGCTGAGCCTGAGCCGCACGGTGTTCCAGTCGGTCAACGCCACGCCCGCGATGCGCGCCCATGCGCACGGCTTCACCTGGCTGCGCGACCTGCGCGCCCTGGGTACCGATGCCGCGCGCTCCCGCGCCCGCGCCTACGTGTCGGCCTACATGGACACCGAAACACCGGATGCCATCGCCACCGCGCCCGATGTCTGCGGCGCCCGGCTGGCCGCCTGGCTCGGCCATTACGATTTTTTCGCGGCCTCGGCCGATGACGATTTCCGCCAGCGGCTGATGAGCCGTCTGGTGATGGATGCGCGCAATTTGTCCGCCTCCCTGCCCGCGGAAATGCTGGACGGACGCGCTTTGACAGCGCTGAAAGGGCTCGCGGCGGCGAGCGTGGCGATGCCCGACCATGTCGGCCATCTGGCGCGGATGCTGAAATTCCTGGTGCCCGAACTGAGCCGGCAGATCCTGTCCGATGGTTGCCATGTCGAGCGCAGCCCGGCGGCGCATCTGACGGCGTTGCAGGACCTCACGGAGATCCGCGCGTTGCTGCAGGCCGGCAATACCGAACCGCCCTCCGCCCTGGTCGGCGCGATCGAGAGCGCCGCCTGCGCGATGCGGGCGCTGCGCCATGGCGATGGCGGGCTCGCCTTGTTCAACGGCAGCAAGGAGGATCTGGGCAGCCTGATCGATTTGGTGCTGGCCCAGGCCGGCCGCTCGCGCGGCACCATCGCCTATCTGGGCGAGAGCGGCCTGTACCGTCTCAGCACCGGCAAGGCGTTGCTGTTCATGGACGCCGGCGCGCCGCCGCCCGCGGGACAGGATCGCCGGGCCCATGCCGGGGCGCTGTCGTTCGAGTTTTCCGTCGGCAAGGAACGGCTGATCGTGAATTGCGGCGCGGCCCCGGCCAGCAGCGGCGAGTGGCGCGATGCGTTGCGCAGCACCGCCGCGCATTCGACCCTGGCTATCGCCGACGTGTCCTCCTCGGAACTGCGCGACTCGGGCCTCGGCCGCCGCCCGACCCAAATGCGGGCCGAACGGCTGGAGGCCGGCGGAGCGCAATGGATCGAGGCCAATCATGACGGTTGGGGGCAGCTGTTCGGGGCGATTCATCACCGCCGGCTCGGCCTGTTCGAGTCCGGTGATGAGCTGCAGGGCGAGGACCTCATCGAGGCGGCGCAGCCGCAGCCCTTCACCATCCGCTTTCATCTGCATCCGAGCGTCACGGCCAGCCTGCAGCAGGATAACGAGACGGTGCTGCTGCGCACGCCGGGCGGCCAGGGCTTCCGACTGCGCGCCTTGGGGGCGCCCGTCTCGATCGAGGAAAGCGTGTATTTCGGCCAGAACGAGCCCCGCCGCGCCGAGCAGGTGGTGCTGACCGGGCATCAGGACGGACCGCAGCATGTGAAATGGTCGATCACCCGCGTGTGACATCGGCAGGCGAAGTTAAGAGCTTCTTTTTGTGAACAAAAAGAAGCAAAAAAACTTTGTTATATTGGGCCAGGGGCGTTGTCGCCGACCACGCCCCTGGCCCAACATAGCCAAAAGTTTTTGCGCCGCTTTTTTTAAAAAGCGGCCGCTTTCCTTGATCTGACAAAATGACTCCAAGGAGACCCGCTGAAAATGACTCGCGTATTACTCACGGGTGGGGCCGGTTACATCGCCTCTCACACCGCCGTGGTGCTGTCCGAACGGGGGCACGATGTCGTGCTCCTGGACAATTTCAGCAATTCCGAGCGCGACGTGCCGGAGCGCCTGCGCCGCCTCACCGGCAAACCCTTCCCCGTGATTGAGGCGGACATTCGCGACGTGCCGGCGGTGACGGCGGCGCTGCGCGCGCACCCGGTGGAGGCGGTGATCCATTTCGCGGCGCTGAAGGCGGTGGGCGAAAGCGAGGCCGACCCGCTGCTCTATTACGACATGAACATCGTCGGCACGATCCGGCTGCTGCAGGCGATGCAGGAAAGCGGCGTGCGGCGCATCGTGTTCTCGTCCTCGGCCACCGTGTACGGCCAACCGGACTCTTCGCCGATTCTCGAAGACGCGCCGACCCGGGTGCAGAATATATACGGCCGCACCAAGCTGGTGATGGAGGATCTGATCCGCGACCTGGCGCGGACCGGCAAGCTGCTGGCGGCCGCGAATTTGCGCTATTTCAACCCGGTCGGCGCCCATCCCTCGGCGATGATCGGCGAAACGCCGCGCGGCGTGCCGAACAATCTGATGCCCTATGTGACCCAGGTGGCGACCGGCGAACGGCCGCATCTGAACGTGTTCGGCAATGATTACGACACGCCGGACGGCACCGGGGTGCGGGACTATATCCATGTGATGGACCTCGCCGCGGCGCACGCTTTGGCCCTGGAGCATATCTGCGCCAACGATATCTCGCTCACGGTCAATCTTGGCACCGGAATCGGCATCTCGGTGCTGGACCTGGTCCATGCTTTCGAGCGCGCCACCGGGCGGGACATCCCCATCAACATGTCGCCGCGCCGCCCCGGCGACGTGGCGAGCTACTACGCCAATCCGGAAATGGCGGCGCGGGTGTTCGGTTGGAAGGCGCAGTTGAACCTGGACGATATGTGCCGCGATTCCTGGCGCTGGGAGGCAAAGCGGGCGGGGATCAACGACGTTTGAAGGCAAGTAGGAAGTAAGCAGGCGCTTTTTGAAAAAAGCGCCGCAAAAACTTTTTCGAAACTGGGCCAGTGGCGTTGAAACCACCATGGCCCAGAATAATAAAGTTTTTTTGCTACTTTTTGTTCACAAAAAGTAGCGCTTTCCTTTGCTTAGCGATACACGCCCGACATGGCGCGCACCCTGGTTTTTTTACTGACCGAAGACTGGTTCTTCGCCTCGCATTTCTGGGTACGCGGCTTGGCGGCGAAGGCGGCGGGCTGGCGGGTGATTCTGATCGCCCGGGAGAGCGAGGCGACGGCGCGGATTCGTGCCAGCGGCATCGAGGTGATCCCGGTTCCGTTCATCCGGCGACGGTTGAATCCCTTCGCCGAACTCGGCTTCGCGCTGCAACTGGCGAAATTGTACCGGCAGATCCGGCCGGATCTGGTGCACCATATCGCGCTGAAACCCATCGTCATCGGCGGGCTGGCGGCGCGGCTGGCGGGACGGCAGAAAATCGTCAACGCGCCGGTCGGGCTCGGCTTCGTGTTCTCCTCTGACAAACTGCTGGCGCGGGCATTGAAGCCGCTGGTGTCGCTCGGCCTGCGCCTGACGCTGACGCCGAAGGGCGGGCGGGTGATTTTCGAGAACCCGGACGATCTGCGGGCGCTGAGCGAAGCTGGCATGGTGCGGCCCGAGGCGGCGGTGCTGATCCGCGGCGCCGGCGTCGATATCGAGGCTTTTGCGCCGGCTCCCGAGCCGGAAGGCCCGGTCCGGGTGATACTGATCGCGCGGATGATCCGGGAAAAAGGGGTGGCGGTTTTCGTCGAAGCGGCGCGGCTATTGAAGGGGAAGGCGGAATTCGTGCTGGCCGGCGCGCCCGATCCGGGCAACCCGAACACGGTGACCGAGGCGGAATTGCGCGGCTGGGAAGAGGAAGGGCTGGTGACCTGGCTCGGGCCGCGGCGGGACGTGGCGGATCTGCTGCGCGGCGTGCATATCGCTTGCCAGCCTTCCACGTACCGCGAGGGGCTGCCGAAATCGGCGCTGGAGGCGATGGCTTCGGCCAAGCCGCTGGTGGCGACCGATATGCCCGGCTGCCGCGAGGCGGTGGTGCATGGCGAGACCGGATTTCTCGTCCCGCCGGGCGACCCGGCCGCCCTGGCGGCGGCGCTGGAACGGCTGATCGTCGATCCCGCCTTGCGCGCGCGGTTCGGCGCCGCGGCGCGGCGGCGGGCTGAGGAGAATTTCTCCGACGCCATCATCTGCGCGCAGACGCTTTCGGTGTATGACGCGATGGTGCCCCAAGCATGACGGATTTGATTTATGCTGGGCCATGGGCGTTGTCGCCGATACAGCCCATGACCCGGCATCATAAAAGTTTTTGCGCCGCTTTTGATCGAAAAAGCGGCTGCTTTCTACCGCAGGAGCGCCCGATGAAGAGAGTTTTGACCGCCGCGTTGTTCAGCCTCGCGGCCGCCACTTCCGCCCAGGCGCAGCAGACCATCGGCAGCGTCAGCACCAATTTCCGGCTGCTCGGGCCCAATGACAAAGTGGTGGTGCAGCGGTTCGACGACCCGCGCGTGGCCAATGTGAGCTGCTACGTCTCCTTCGCGCAGACCGGCGGGGTGAGCGGCGGGCTGGGTGTGGCCACCAATCCGAGCCAGTTCGCGCTCAACTGCGTGGCGCACGGGCCGGTGGCCATCCCGACGGACCTGCCGCAACGGGAAGCGATCGGCGCCATTTCCGCCTCGCTTTTGTTCAAGCATTTCATCCTGTCGCGTCTGGTCGATAATCAGGCGCACACGCTTATCTATCTGTTGATCAGTACCAAGGTGATCAGCGGCTCGCCGGCCAACGCCGTCTCCGCCGTTCCCGCTTCCAATTGAGGATTTTGCCTATGACCGACATCGTTCCCCCGCGCCGCGCGCTGATTTCCGTTTCCGACAAGGCCGGGCTGGTCGAATTCGCGCGCGCTTTGGCGGCGAAGGGCGTGGAAATCCTCTCCACCGGCGGTTCGGCCAAGGCGTTGCGCGAGGCCGGCGTGGCGGTGAAGGAAGTCTCGGACCATACCGGCTTTCCTGAAATCCTCGACGGGCGCGTCAAAACCCTGGTGCCGCAGGTGCATGGCGGCCTGCTCGGCCGGCGCGACCTGGCCGAGCATCAACGCCAGATGGAAACGCATAACATCGCCCCGATCGACCTGGTGGCGGTGAATCTGTACCCGTTCGAGGCGACGGTGGCGCGGGGCGCAGCGTTCGAGGACTGCATCGAGAACATCGATATCGGCGGCCCGGCGATGATCCGCTCGGCGGCGAAGAACCATGCCGCCGTGGCCGTGCTGACCGCGCCGGAGCATTACGCCCAGGTGCTGGCGGAGCTGGAAGCCCATGGCGGCACCACGCTCACCCTCCGGCGCAGCCTGGCCGCCCAGGCCTATGCGCGCACCGCCGCCTACGATTCGGCGATCTCCGGCTGGTTCGTGCAGCAGAACGGCGTGGAATATCCGGCCAGCGTGACCCTGGCCGGGCAGTTGAAGCAGAGCCTGCGCTATGGCGAGAACCCGCACCAGTCGGCGGCCTTCTATACCTCCGCGCCTTCCCGCTTCGGCGTCGCCACCGCGACCCAGGTCCAGGGCAAGGAACTCTCCTACAATAATTACAACGACACCGACGCCGCCTATGAATGCGTCGCTGAATTCGCCGAGCCGACCGTGGTCATCGTCAAGCACGCCAATCCGTGCGGCGTGGCCACGGCGGCCAGCGTGGCCGAAGCCTGGGATACGGCGCTGGCCTGCGACCCGGTCTCGGCGTTCGGCGGCATCGTCGCGCTGAACCGCACGCTGGATGAGGCGACCGCCGCCAAGATCGCGACCATCTTCACCGAAGTGATCATCGCCCCGGATGCCGACGAGGGGGCTAAAGCGGTGCTGGCGAAGAAGAAGAATCTGCGCCTGCTGCTGGCCGGCGGCCTGCCCGACGCGGCGGCGCCGGGGCATCAGTTCAAGTCTCTGGCGGGCGGGTTCCTGCTGCAGAACCGCGATGCCGGGCGGGTGACGGAAGCGGGCCTGAAACTGGTGACGAAGCGGGCGCCGAGCCCGCAGGAGATCGAGGATCTGCTGTTCGCCTTCCGCGTGTGCAAGCACGTGAAATCCAACGCCATCGTGTATGCCAAAAACCGCGCCACCATCGGCGTCGGCGCCGGGCAGATGAACCGGGTGGATTCGGCGCGCATCGCCGCCTGGCGCGGCGCGGCGGCCAAGCTCGATTTCACCGACTGCGTCGTCGCGTCGGACGCGTTCTTCCCCTTCGCCGACGGGCTGGAAGCGGCGGTGGAAGCGGGGGCCAAGGCGGTGATCCAGCCGGGCGGGTCGATCCGTGACGAGGAGGTGATCGCAGCGGCCGACAAGGCGGGAATTGCCATGGTCTTCACAAATATGCGGCATTTCCGGCACTAATCTCCTATAGTGAGCGGGATGCTGACCGACATGCCCTTCGCCCTCCCCGACTGGATGCCGACTTGGATGTTTTTGCTCCTGGCGGTGCCGGTTCTGCTTTATGCCCTGGCCTTTCTGCTGATGCCGTTCAGCGTGTTCGGCGTGAAAGCGCGCATCGAAGCCCTGGAAACGCAAATCGAGTCGCTGCATGACGAGCTGCGCATGATGTCCATGCGCAGCGCCGGGATTGTGCCGCGCGGCAGAGCCAGGACGGAACTCGATGACGATGTGCCGGATTTCGCCCATCTCAAGAAATCCCAGCGCCTCCATGCCGAGCCGGTGGTGACGCAGGTGACGCCCCGGGCGCCGGAGCCGGCGCCGGCGGCGCGCCCCCGCCCCTCCGTGATACCGACGCCGACGGTGACACCGCCGCAGGTGACGCCAACACGGGAGCGCCTGGCGCCAAACCCGGCGGCGCCCCCTCGGAATGGGCGGCGGGCGGAGCCGCGACTGGATTGACGGTTCTGGTCACCGGCGCCACCGGCTATATTGGCGGTGGGATCTTGCACATCCTGCGCGAAGCGGGAATCGATGTTCTGGCCGGAGTACGATCCACAGCGTCATTGCCGGCCGGCGCGACCGTGCTGCTCACCGGAGACCTGACGGGTTCCGGATTGAAATTACCGCCGATGGAGGCCGTGATCCATGCCGCGGGGCTGGGACACCGGCGCGGCGTAGCGACGGAGACCTGGCGGCGCGCCAATGTGGATGCCGCGGTGAACCTCGCCCGCGCCGCGCGGGAAGCCGGCGCCAAACGCTTCATCCTGATCTCCACCGCGCATGTCCATGGCCGCGTGCATCAGGGCATGGTCACGGATACGACGCCGCCCAACCCCATGGACGCCTATGCGGAGAGCAAATTACAGGCCGAGCATGACGTGGCCGCCGCCTTCGGGCCTGGGCTCTGCATCATCCGGCCGGTGGCGGTCATCGGCCCGGGTTGCCCGGGCAACATCCAATTGCTGCTGAAATTGCTGGCGCGAGGCATTCCGCTGCCCTTCGGCGCGGTGCAGAATCGGCGCAGTTTCATCGCGCGTGACGATCTGGCGCGAATCGTGCGCGCCGCCCTGCAGGCGCCGGCGATGCCCGAAAGCATGCTGGCGGCGCATTGGGAGACGATCAGCACGCCGGACCTGATACGCGCTTTGGCCCAAGGGCTGGGAACCGAGGCCAGACTGCCCGCATGCCCGCCGCATATTCTCGCCGCCGCTTCCGCCATGCTGGGGCGCTCGGCCATGTGGCAGAGCCTCTCCGGCGATTTCGTCGCCAACCCGGCCGCGGCCCGCGCCATGGACTGGGAACCGGCCGCGTCCCTGGCGGAAACTTTCCAGGAGACTGCGCGGTATTATAATACCACAACCTAAAAGACTTGACTTCATGCGCGAACATCCCGATACACCGCGCTCGAGTTTGAGGTGCAAAATGATGAAAACGACGATTTCGCTGAAGCCGGCGGATGTAAAGAAGGACTGGGTCCTGATCGACGCCGAGGGCCTGGTGCTCGGCCGTCTGGCCGCCATCGTGGCCACCCGCCTGCGCGGCAAGCATAAGCCGCAATTCACCCCGCATGTCGATTGCGGCGACAACATCGTGATCGTGAACGCGGACAAGGTGAAGCTGACCGGCAAGAAGGCCGAGAAGACCATGTTCTATTACCACACCGGCTATGCCGGTGGGATCAAGGGCAGCAGCCTCAAGGACCGCCTGGCCAGCGCCCATCCGCAGCGCGTGCTCGAAAAGGCCGTGGAGCGCATGATCACCCGCGGCCCGCTGCAGCGCCAGCAGATGAAGAACCTGTATGTCTATGCCGGTGCCGAGCACCCGCACAGCGCGCAACAGCCGAAACCCCTTGATGTCGGCGCGCTGAACGCCAAGAACCGGAGAGTTTGAGCATGTCCGAAACCACCAATTCTTTTGCTGGCCTGAAGGACCTGCCCACCGTGGCCGCCGTGGCCGAGACCGCGGCGCCCAAGCGTGAGCCCAAGCGCGATGCGCTCGGCCGCTCCTACGCCACCGGCCGCCGCAAGAACGCGATCGCCCGCGTGTGGGTCAAGCCCGGCAAGGGCGAGATCATCGTGAACGGCAAGAAGGCGCCGGTCTATTTCGCCCGCCCGGTGCTGCGCATGCTGATCACCCAGCCCTTCCTGGTCGCCGACCGCTACAACCAGTTCGACGTGTTCTGCACGGTCAGCGGTGGCGGCCTTTCCGGCCAGGCCGGCGCTGTGCGCCATGGCATCTCCCGCGCGCTGACGCTCTATGAGCCGGATCTGCGCGGCATCCTGAAGGTCGCCGGCTTCCTCACCCGCGACTCGCGCGTCGTCGAACGCAAGAAGTACGGCAAGGCGAAAGCCCGCCGCAGCTTCCAGTTCAGCAAGCGTTGATCGCCGAAAAAAAACCCGGATCACTCCGGGTTTTTTTGTATCTGGAGTTTTTGCTCCTCTTCGCCCTGGGCCCGCTGGCGATCCTGGAAGTCCGCCGGCCGGGGATCCTGTTCCTGGTGCTCTGGGTGGGCGGCGTGATCACCTATCAGGCCAGCCGGATGGCCAAGCCCCCCTCGCCGCCCAACTGGCGCCGCCGCCTGCAAGCCGTGTCCTGGTTTTTGCCCGTCAAAATACAAATCATCATCCGCCTGCTACTCGGCCTGCCAACGTCGACGGAACAGCCGGCGGAACAACGGATGGCCCGCGTGATCCTGCGGTTTGCAGTCTTCGGTACAATTTTGACCCTGGCAACCTGGGCACTGCTTCCCCACCTGTTTTTGTCCCTGCCGCGTGAGCATCCTATCCTCTGGCTGGCGATCATGGTGCTCTATCCGGTACTGTCGGTCTGGCCGCAGGAAGTGATCTTTCGGCGCTTCCTGTTCCACCGCTATGCGCGGGTCTTCGGGGAAAGCGGGGTGGTGCTGGCCTCGGCGCTGGCTTTCGGCTTCGCGCATGTGATTTTCCTGAACCCGATCGCGGTGACGCTGACCACCGCCGGCGGCGCCATGTTCGCCTGGAATTACGCACGGGAACGCTCACTCTATCTCGCCTGCATGGAGCACGCGCTCTATGGCTGCCTGATCTTCACCATCGGGCTTGGGCAGTTTTTCTATACCGGCGCAGCTTGGCATCACACTTAAGCAAGCAGCCGCTTTTTGAAAAAAGCGGCGCAAAAACTTTTGGTTACGCTGGGCCAATGGCGTTGAAACCAGCACGGCCCGGTTTAAAAAAGTTTTTGCTTCTTTTTTTCAAAAAAGAAGCGCTTCCTTCCTCACTCCCGGCGCAGCGCCAACAATGTTTTCAGCTCCGCCTCATGCTCATAGCCGGGCATCAGGCGCACCAGGGCATCGTCGCGATATGTTGCCGGATGGAAATAGATTTCCGCGCTCCCTTCGGGCAGATGCCGGAGCAAAAGCCTGATTTTGTCCTCGGTCATGTGGCCCGACCATTTGAGGCCGAAGACATGATCGGTGGCGGCGAGTCCGGCCTGTTTGGCTTGGGCGCGCAGCACGCGGCTCCAGGCGTAAAGCGCGCGGTCGCCGGCGGTGATCTTTTCACCGCACAGAGCCATGATGGCGGGCGACTCGGCGGGCACGCGGATGCGCTTGCATCCGTATTCCCGCCCGATCTCGATCATCAGCCGCGCCACGGTCGGATGCAGATGCATGTGCTTATGCGCGTCCGCATGATGCATCTCCAGGCCGGTGGCGGCATAGGCGGCGAACTGGGCGTGGATTTCCGCGCGCAGTTCCCGCCTGGCCGCGGGGGAGAAAAAATACTTCATCCCGAGCGAAGCCTGGTCGGCGGAAAAGCGCCCATCCGGGCCGGTGATGGTCGGCAGATGAAAATGGCCGAGGCACGAATCGCCGTCGACCAGAACCAGATGCAGGCCGGTCTTGAGCGCCGGCAGAGCTTTGGCGCGGCGCACCGCATCGGCGGCGGCCGGGGCGGCGACCATCAGGCTGGCCTGGCCGAGCACGCCATCCATATGCGCCCGCTCCACCGCCTCGTTCACGGAAACGGTGAGGCCAAAATCATCGGCTGAGAAAATCGGATTCATAAGAAAGTGGGCGCTTTTTGAAAAAAGCGCCGCAAAAACTTTTGTTTACGCTGGGCCGGCGGCGATGAAACCGGCACGGCCCAGTTTAAAAAAAGTTTTTTGCTTCTTTTTTTCAAAAAAGAAGCCCTTCTCTTTCTTAAGCCGTCTTGCGTTCCTTGAGGAACGCGAAGAACTCCACGCCCTCGCGCAGGCGGCGCTTCATCATTTGCGGGCTGCGGATCATTTCGTTCAGGATCGACATGATCTTCGACGGCCGGAAATAGAAGCTGCGATAGATCGTCTCCACCGACTTGAAGATCTCGGTGTGCGTCAGATGCGGATAATGCAGCGGCGCGATCTGCACGCCGTGCTCGTCGATCAGTTCGGCATGCTCGATATCGAGCCAGCCTTCCTTGACCGCCTGCTCGTACAGGAACGTGCCGGGATAAGGGGCGGCCAGCGACACCTGGATGGTGTGCGGGTTGATCTCCTTGGCGAACGCGATGGTCTCCTTCAAGGTCTCCTGCGTCTCACCGGGCAGGCCGACGATGAAGGTGCCGTGGATCTTGATGCCGAGCGCATGGCAGTCCTTGGTGAACTGCTTGGCGACGTCGATGCGCATGCCCTTCTTGATGTTGTGCAGGATCTGCTGGTTGCCGCTCTCATAGCCGACCAGGAGCAGGCGCAGGCCGTTTTCCTTGAGCACCTTCAGCGTGTTGTAGGGCACGTTCGCCTTGGCGTTGCAGGACCAGGTGACGCCCATCTTGCCGAGTTCCCGGGCGATCGCCTCGGCGCGCGGCAGGTTGTCGGTGAAGGTGTCGTCGTCGAACATGAACTCCTTCACTTCGGGGAACATTTCCTTGGCGCGGCGGATCTCTTCCACCACGTTCTCGACCGAGCGCGTGCGGTAGGTATGGCCGCCCACGGTCTGGGGCCAGAGGCAGAAGGTGCAGCGGGATTTGCAGCCGCGCCCCGTATACATCGAGATGTAGGGGTGCATCAGATAGCCGATGAAATAGTCTTCGATACGAAGATGCTTCTTATACACCTCGGTCACGAAGGGCAGCTGATCCATGTCGTGCAGGATCGCCCGGTCCTTGTTCTTGACCAGCTGGCCGTCGGCGTCGCGGTAGGTGATGCCGTCAACCTCGGCGAGTGGCTTGCCTTCGGCGATTTCCTTGATGGTGAAATCGAATTCGTTGCCGGCGACGAAATCGACCACCGCGGCGCGGGCGAGCGATTCCTCCGGCTGTACCGCCACCTTGGCGCCGATGAAGCCGATGAGGAGCTGCGGATTCTCGGCCTTGAACGCCTCCGCCACCTTCACGTCGTTGCCGAACGAGGGGGTGGAGGTATGGATGATCAGCAGATCGTGGGTTTTCGCGTGCGGAAGCACATCTGCCATGGTTAGACGCGCCGGCGGGGCGTCGATCAGCGTGCTGTCCGGCAGCAGGGCGGCGGGCTGGGCCAGCCAGGTGGGGAACCAGAAGGATTTGATCTCGCGGCGCGCCTGGTAGCGGGAACCGGCGCCGCCATCGAACCCGTCAAAGGAGGGAGGTTGCAAAAACAGGGTCTTCAACATGGCATCACTCTTTTTTCAACGGTTCAAATGTCTTAACGGCTCAAATCTTCGGCGCGTCCGGCTGTTTCCCGGAATCGGCACGCATCCTCTGCCCGCGCCAGTCTACCGTATCACCGGCATAACTGACGAGATATATGAGCGCCGAACAGAAATCCCGCACCACGAAAAGCCACGCATCGCCGGCCTTGGCAAGGCGGAGCAGCGCGTCGATGCGCCGCGCGGCGATATAGCGCGTTAGCAGCACGAACAAGATCAGCCCCACCGCCCAGGCCGAAACCCCGCTGAAAATGACGGCCAGCCCGGCCCAGAACAGCGAGATCTGCAGCACCGAAGCCGCGTAGGGAAGCGGCACCAGGGCGCGGATGGTGCGCGCCCAGCGCAATTCATGCCGGAACAGGGCGCGGAAATCCGCCTCCGGCACGGTGGTGGCGGGAATCACCGGCGCCAGCGTGAGCTGATAGCCCTTGGCGCGGACCAGGCGCCCCAGCACCTGATCGTCGGCCAGATGGTTGGACACGGCTTCCAGCCCCCCGACCTCGGCGAGCACGGTCTTGGTCAGCGCCATGGTGACGCCCAGGCAATCCTGGCGGCCGAGCTTGCGGGCCAGCAGCGCCCCGGGAAGGAAGGTGTAGTTGATCTGGTTGGCGCCCATCAGCGTGGCCAGACGCGGCGTGCCCGGAAGCGCGGTATAGAGCGTGGTGACCAGCCCGACCCCCTTCTCGCCCAAAGCCGAGACCACGCGGTCCAGGAAATAAGGCGGCACGTGGATATCGGCATCCGACATCACCAGCGTCTCGTAAGACGCCGAGGGATACATGTTGATAAGGTTGGAAATCTTCCTGTTGGTGCCATGCAGCGTCGAATCGATGATCACGGTCACGTCGCGCTGCGGGTAGCGGGCTTGCAGTCGTGCGACGATGTCCAGCACCGGGTCCCGCGGGTTCTGGACGCCGAACACCAGCTGATAGACCGGGTACTCGATGAGAAAGAACGATTCGAGCGCGAGCTCGGTAAGCGGCTCGACGCCGCAGAGCGGCTTCAGCAGCGATACGGGCGGATGTTCGCCCAGCACGGGCGCGGGAGCGGCGCAGAAACGCTGGATGATGAGTACGCCGATATATTGCTGAATCACGCCGATCAGCGCGAACAGCCCGGCAATCCAGGCAATGAGCGCCACGTCAGCGACTTCGGTTTGCGAGATGGCGGGCGCAAGCACCTTGCGGGAGAGCGTCCCTCATGTCAGGAGCCCGCACCGCTGGCCAGCGTCGCGGTCTTTTTCTCCAGAGCGGCGATCAACTGAGTGGCATTGCCCGATGTCACCAACGAGCTGAAATCGGAGGAATGAATGGCCACCTGGCTGATCGTGCCGTTGAGCAGCACGTCCGTGATCTGCCAGCCGGCTGGACCGTTGGCGACGACATAATCGAGCCGCGTTGGGGCGGAGCCGTCCGCCGGGACGATCTCCGTCTCGACGATCTTGTCGGCACCGAGCGCCTTTTCCGTCGGCAGCAGCGTGATCGTCTCGCCGTTATATTTGGAAAACTCGCTGACATAGCTGGCAACGGTGAATTTCTCGAAGGCTGCCGCCACCCGCTCCTGCTGGGCAGCGGGAATGGTCGACCACAAAAAACCGACGGAATTCTTTTCGACCTCGGCCATATCGTAGCTGGCGTTCACGACCGGCGCCAAGGCGGCGGCGCGCGATTGGAAGCTCTCGCCGGCGGAGCCGGCCTTCATGCTGGCGATCAGGGCCGCGTTGAGTGCCTGCACCGGCACGGCTTCCGGCGTCGCTGCGATGGCGGCGGCTGGAAGCAGCACCGCCGCCGCCAGCATGGTGGAACGGAGCAAATGTTTCATGGCTCTAAATGCAGATAGTTGGTGTTTACTGAGCGGGAATGGCAGCCAGATCCTGAAGCGAATCAGACCCCAACGCCATCATGACGTGCTGCACGATATCGTGCGTGGTCAGGCCGGCGTCAATGAGCTGCCCAGCAGGTGTGTTATGGTCGACGAGCCGGTCGGGTAACGTCATTGGCCGGAACTTCAACCCGGAATCGAAGGCGCCGGACCAGGCCAGATGATGCGCCACGGCGGCCCCGAAGCCGCCGGCCGCGCCATCCTCGATGGTGACCAGCACCTCATGATGGCGCGCGAGCTGGTTGATGAGCGCCGTATCGAGCGGCTTCATGAAGCGGGCATCGGCAACCGTGGTCGGGAACCCGCGCGCCGCCAGCTCGTCGGCGGCGCTGAGGCAGTTGGCCAGACGCGGGCCCAGCGCCAGGAGCGCCACTCGGGACCCCTCGCGCAGGATACGGCCTTTGCCGATCTCCCACGGGGTGCCGCGTTCCGGCAAAGCCAGGCCCAGCCCCTCGCCGCGCGGGTAGCGGAAGGCGGAAGGCCGGTCGTCGATCGCCGCCGCCGTGGCCACGGCATGCATCAGCTCCACCTCGTCGGAGGGCGCCATGATAACCATGTTCGGCATCGCCCCGAGATAGCAGAGATCGTAAGCACCGGCATGGGTCGCGCCGTCGGCGCCGACCAGACCGGCGCGGTCCATGGCGAATCGCACCGGCAGGGATTGCAGCACCACGTCATGCACAACCTGGTCGTAGCCGCGCTGCAGGAAGGTGGAGTAGATCGCGCAGAACGGCGCCATACCCTCGGTCGCCATGCCCGCCGCGAAGGTGACCGCGTGCTGCTCGGCGATGCCGACATCGAACATCCGGTTGGGGAATTTCTTGACGAATTTGTCCAGCCCCGTGCCGCCCGGCATGGCCGCGGTGACGGTGACGATCCGCGGATCGGCCTCGGCTTCCGCGATCAGGGCCTTGGCGAAGACATTGGTATAGGTCGGCGGGCCGGGCGGGGCCTTGCTTTGCTCGCCGGTGACGACGTTGAACTTGGCGGTGGCGTGCAGCTTGTCGCCGGCCGCTTCCGCCGGCGCATAGCCTTTGCCCTTCTGCGTAACGATATGCAGCAGAACCGGCTCGTTGCTGTCCAGGTCGCGGATGTTGCGCAGCACCGGCAACAGATGGTCGAGATTATGCCCGTCGATCGGACCGACATAATAGAACCCCAGCTCCTCGAACAGCGTACCGCCGGTGAGGATACCGCGCGCATATTCCTCCGCCCGGCGCGCCGTGCGCTCGAGCTGGCGGGGGAAGCGCTTGGCCATTTTCGCGGCGAAGTCCCGCAGGGACATGAAGCTGCGGGACGAGATCAAACGCGACAGATAGGCGCTCATCGCGCCGACCGGCGGGGCGATGGACATGTCGTTGTCGTTGAGAATGACGATCAGGCGGGACTTCATCGCCCCGGCATTGTTCATCGCCTCATAGGCCATGCCGGCGCTCATCGACCCGTCGCCGATGACGGCGATGACCTGGCGCGGGTCTTCCTCCTGCTTGAGGTCACGCGCCACAGCCATGCCGAGACCTGCCGAGATGGAGGTGCTGGAATGCGCGGCGCCGAACGGATCGTACTCGCTCTCGGACCGGCGGGTGAAGCCGGACAGGCCGCCCGGCTGGCGCAGGGTGCGAATCCGGTCACGCCGGCCGGTGAGGATCTTGTGCGGGTAGGCCTGGTGGCCGACGTCCCAGATCAGGCGGTCGCGCGGCGTGTCGAACACGGCATGAATCGCCACGGTCAGCTCGACCACGCCAAGGGACGAGCCGAGATGGCCGCCGGTGACCGAGACGGTATCCACGGTCTCGGCGCGCAACTCATCCGCCAGTTGCTTCAGCTGCTCGTGAGAGAGGTTTCGCAAGTCAGACGGGTATGTCACCCGATCCAAGAGCGGCGTCCGCGGCGGCATTAGGTCAATCCTCCGATAACTCGCGCCACAATCATCCGCATGTCTCGTCTTTATCCTTCGTTGAAGCCCATCGAGTTGCGCCGCGATCTGGCAGCGGCGCAACACCTGCATTCAAAAGCACATAAGGGATTGGAAAACCAATTGCCAGCGCCGCGCCCTCTGCTGCAAACCAGTCACGTTGGCCGTTACATCGAGTCTGAAGGTCCTCCTTACGCCCAAGCTTGCCGATTGTGGAGGCAATGACATATGGGGGGTGACAGAAAGACGGACAGCGTGACCGACTGGCAACAGGAACCCTGACATGGATGGCTCTCAATTACCCAAATCGATTCGTGTGATCCTGGCGCAGCCGCGCGGCTTTTGCGCCGGCGTCGAGCGCGCGATCGACATCGTGGAGCGCGCCCTCACCAAGTTCGGGCCGCCGATCTATGTGCGGCACGAAATCGTCCATAACCGCCATGTGGTCGCCGATCTGCGCGCGCGCGGCGCCGTGTTCGTCGACGAGCTCGACGAGGTGCCAGAAGGCGCGATCACCGTGTTTTCCGCCCATGGCGTGGCCCGCAAGGTGGAAAGCGCCGCGGCGACTCGGTCGCTGCCGGTGATCGACGCTACCTGCCCGCTGGTCGCGAAAGTGCATGCCGAGGGCCGGCGCTACGCCGCTCAGGGCCGGGAAATCGTGCTGATTGGGCATGCCGGCCATGCGGAAGTCGAGGGCACGATCGGCCAGATCGACGGGCAGGTCTACCTGGTGCAGACCGTCGAGGACGCCAACGCCCTGGTCGTCGAGAGCCCGGAGAAACTCTCCTACATTACCCAAACCACCCTGTCGGTGGATGACACGCGCGGCATCATCAGCGCGCTGAAGGACCGTTTCCCGGCGATCACCGGGCCGGATGTGCGCGATATCTGCTATGCGACGCAAAACCGCCAGGAAGCGGTGCATCATCTGGCCAAGCTGGTCGACATGATCCTGGTCGTGGGAAGCAAAAATTCGTCCAATTCCAATCGTCTGCGGGAAATCGGCGCGGAATTGGGCCGGCCGAGCTACCTGATCGACGACGCAGCGGCGCTGCAGCCGGAATGGTTCCAGAACGTGCGCACGGTGGGCCTCACCGCCGGGGCCTCGGCGCCGGAAGTGCTGGTCCAGGGCGTGATCGAGGGGCTGCGCCGTTTCGGCCAGGTCGACATCGAGCTTCTGGCCGGAACCCCCGAGGACGTGAAGTTCAAGCTCCCGGCCGAAGTGGCCGACGTATAAGACGTTTAAAAAGGTAACAAAAACATGGCCGTGCCATTGAACCAGGCGCTCCGAGTCGGCGCTTATGTGATGAAGCAGCATCTGAAGGGCAACAAGCGTTACCCGTTGGTCCTGATGCTGGAGCCGCTGTTTCGCTGCAACCTGGCCTGCGCCGGCTGCGGCAAGATCGACTACCCGTCGGAAATCCTGAACCAGCGCATTTCCGTGGAAGACGCCGTGCTCGCGGTCGATGAATGCGGCGCGCCGATCGTCGCCATCGCCGGCGGCGAGCCGTTGCTGCACAAGGAAATGCCGGAAATCACCCGCCGCATCCTCGACAAGGGCAAGTTCATCTATCTGTGCACCAACGCGCTGCTGCTGGAAAAGAAGATCGACCAGTACACGCCGCACAAGAATTTCTGCTGGGACATCCATCTGGACGGCGACAAGCACATGCATGACGCCGCGGTGTCGCAGGAGGGCGTGTACGAGCGCGCCGTCGACGCGATCAAGCTGGCGAAGTCCAAGGGCTTCCGCGTCTCCATCAACTGCACCCTGTTCGACGGCGCGGACCCGGAGCGGGTGGCCAAGTTCTTCGACACCATCGCCGATCTCGGCATCGACGGCGTGATGACCTCCCCCGGCTACGCCTATGAGCGCGCCCCCGACCAGGAGCATTTCCTGAACCGGCAGCGCACCAAGGAACTGTTCCGGGCGATCTTCCGCCACGGCAAGGAGAGCAAGAAGCGCGGCAAGAACTGGAAGTTCAACCAGAGCCCGCTGTTCCTGGACTTCCTGGCCGGCAACCAGACCTACCATTGCACGCCCTGGGGCAACCCGACGCGCAACGTGTTCGGCTGGCAGCGCCCCTGCTACCTGCTCGGCGAAGGCTACGCCAAGACCTACAAGGAGCTGATGGACAGCACCGACTGGGACAAATATGGCGTCGGCAATTACGAGAAATGCGCCGATTGCATGGTGCATTCCGGCTTCGAGGCCACCGCGGTGGTCGATTCGGTGAAGCGCCCCTGGAAGATGGCCGCGCTGGCCCTGAACGGCATCAAAACCGAAGGCGCCATGGCCAAGGAGATCCCGCTGGACAAGGCGCGCAAGGCCGAGTTCGTGTTCTCCAAGCATGTGCAGGCGAAAATGGCCGAAATTCAGGCCAAGAAGGCGGCCGCCGTTCCGGCTGAGTGAGAGTAAGCGCTACTTTTTGTGAACAAAAAGTAGCAAAAAAACTTTGATAACTTTGGGCCCGTGCCGGTTTCACCGCCATGGGCCCAATTTCAAAAAGTTTTTGGTGCCGCTTTTTTCAAAAAGCGGCTGCTTTCTTATCTTTTGAGCGTCTTCACGCGGCCGACCAGAGCCGCCCGCGCCCTTCCGGCATCGCGCGCTAGGCCGATCAGCGCCGGAATCTGCGCCGGATTCGCCACCACGGACCGCAGGATGCGCGGCAGGTCGATGGCGCCTGACGGTTGCAAAGGCACCAGGGCCGCCGGCGGCAAGGTACGGCTGGCGGGGTCGGCGACCGCGCGCAGGACCGCGAAAGGCAGCCCATGCGCCCTGGCCGCGCGGGCGACGGCACCAGATTCGAGATCGACGGCACCGATTCGCGTCGCGCCATAAAGCGCTGCTTTCTGCGCAACCGTGGCGGCAATGTCCCTACCGGCGAGAATCGTGTCGCCCATAGATCCGCCCAGGAAGGTGATGAGCGCCGGATCGCAGGGATAATAATCGGCGCCCTCGGCCACCGCCCGGGGCACGAGCAGCGCGCCCGGCGCGGCGTCGGGCGCCAGCCCGCCGGCGAGGCCGAAACTCACGAGCGCCTGGGCCCCCTGCCCGATCAGGCGCTCGGCGGCGCGGTAGGCACCCTCCGGCCCGCCGCCGCCGGCCGCAACCAGAAACCCGGTTTTTTCCAATAACCGGGCCTCGGCGGTGAGGCCGGTGACAAAGCCGATCGCAGAATTCATCGCCGGCGCCGGAAATTACTCATACATGCCGTCATACAGCGCGACGATCTCGGCAGCATCGGGCACGCGCGGATTGTTGCCCGGGCTGCCGGAAGCGAGCGCCTGCTCGGCCATCAGCGCGATTTTGGCCTGCCAGTCGGCGGCGGCAATGCCGAACTGCTTCGGCGTCGGCACACTGAGTTCCGCATTCAGCGCCTGCAGCCCTTCGAGCAGCTTGGCGCCGGCCAGCTGGTCGGCATCGTCCGGCGCCGCGAACCCCGCCAGGCGCGCCGCCTCAGCGTAACGCGGCAGGGCCGCCTCCAGCGAGAACCGGGTGACGGCGGGCAGCAGCATGGCGTTGGACAGGCCGTGCGGCACATGGAAATGCGCGCCGATGGGCCGTGACATGCCATGCACCAGGGCGACGGAGGCGTTGCAAAAGGCCATGCCCGCTTGCGTGGCGCCGAGCATCATCGCCTCCCGCGCCGCCGCGTTGTTCGGCTCGTGATAGGCGGTGCGCAGATTGGCGCCGATCAGCCGCATGGCGGAGATCGCCAGCGGATCGGAGAACGCATTGGCCCGGCGGGAGACATAGGCTTCCAGCGCATGGGTGAAGCTGTCGACGCCGGTATCGGCGGTGATGCGCGGCGGCACGGAAAAGGTCAGCTCGTAATCGACGATGGCCGCGAGCGGCATGGCGCCGAGCCCGGCGATGAGCATTTTCTCGTCGCGCTCCGAATCGGTGACGATGGTGAAGCGCGTCGCCTCCGAGCCGGTGCCCGCGGTGGTCGGAACGGCGATCAGCGGCAGCGCCGCCCGGTCGGCCACGGCCGGCGTTTTGTAATCGCGCATCTTGCCGCCGCCGGCTGCGAGGATGGTCATGGCCTTGGCGGTGTCGATCGGCGAGCCGCCGCCAAAGGCCAGCAGGCAGTCATGATGCGGGGCGATACGTTTGACGCCCGCTTCGACGACGATGTCTGTCGGCTCGGGGATGGTCTCGGAAAACACGTCGAACGCGATCCCGGCGGCGCGCAGCGGCTGTGTCAGCCGCTCGAGCAGGCCCGACGAGACCATGAACGGGTCGCTGACGATGAGCGGACGGGACAGGCCGAGCCGGGCCAGCAGCGCGGCGATGCCGGCGACTTTGCCGCCGCCGATTTCGATCAGGCGCGGCGCGTGGAATGTCATCTGGTTCATCAAAGCCTCTCAATTATCAGCGGTCATGCCATGGAATGACGCGCGACGTTACCTGGTTCAGCGGCAGATGGCCGCCCGAGTTGACGCCGCTCCCCTTCCCTATCGTTTACCTGATCTCCGGTTTGTCGGTAATAGTGGCAATGATGCTAACAGGATCGGAGCTTCGCATGGCCTTCCCGCTCTCCAGGGTTAACCCCGTCTTGCGTGAGGCTTGGCCGGCATGAAATTCCTGTCGCGCTGGGTCGAAGCGCTGCTGTTCGGCGGCCGGATGCTTTTGGTGCCGATCTACCTTGCCATGCTGGTATTGCTGGCGACGCTGATCGTGTATTTTCTCAGCGAACTGGCCCATGCGCTGCCGACGCTGCCGGAAATGAGCGAGAAAGATCTCATCCTTCTCACCGTCTCGCTCATCGACCTGTCCCTGACAGCCAATCTGGTCGTGCTCGTAACCCTCTCGGGCTATGAGAATTTTGTGAGTCGCGTCAGCTTCAAGGACAACGACTCGCGGCCGGAATGGCTGGCGCGGATCAATTTCAGCGGGTTGAAGCTAAGACTGATCGCGACGATCACCGTCATCGCCGCGGTGCATCTGCTGGGGAGTTTCCTGGAGGTCGGCAGCGAGGCGAACCGCGATCTGTTCTGGCAGGTTGTGGTGACGCTCGTCTTCGCGGTGCTCGGGCTGATGCTGGCTCTAACCGACAGGCTGAGCGACCGGGAACTGGATCAAACGCCGCCCGAAATGCATTGACTTGCGAATGCGGCGCATGCTGTCGTCAGGGTGACATCCAGCCTTCGCCGCAAGGTGAGCCCCATGTCCATGACCCCGGGAATCGATTTCAGGGAATTTGCCGGCGCCGTCGGCACGATCAAGGATTATGACGACGGCGACTTGGTGTTTCGCGAAGGCGACCGGCCGGCCTTCATGTATGTCGTGCTGAGCGGCGCGGTCGATCTCGCCGCCCGGAGCAAACCGTTGGAACGGATCGGCGCCGGCAGGGCGCTCGGTATTCTGTCGCTGCTCGACGACCAGCCACGCACGGTCACGGCGCGCGCGAACGGCGCGACACAGCTGGCGGTGATCGACCGCAAGAAATTCCGTTTCATGATCGAAGAGATGCCAAATTTCTGCTGGTATGTGATGAGCGAACTCGCGCATCGCCTGCGCACCACAAATACCGCCCTTTTTGGCGGGCCGCCTTAGAACGCCGAGCGCTTATGCGGAAATAACGAATTCCGTGTGAGCGAGTGGAAAATGTGGCACCGACAATCCGATGCAGAGCCGATCCGTTCTCGATTCACAACGATAACCCCTGCCTGGCGTCCCATCGCAACGACTCCAAGCTTATTTTTTTACACGGCGATTCACGCGACGATCTGAAATCTTCTGAATCCGCCTCAATATCTGCAATTCTATTCGCCGGCCTGACCCAGCGGCGCTTCACCCGAAGATCGCACGTCCGGATGGGCTGTCAGGCGCACACATTCGATCGGCGCCCCCGGTTTCACCCGAAAAATCCATCCATCTTCAATATAGACGGCCGTGTCGCGATCCGACCGGCGCAGACCCCGATCCCCCTTGCGGGGGTTTGGACGGGTGTTGCGGTTCAGAGTGTCATCTGACGGCATGAGCGCCTCCTTCCAAGAAGGCGTTTATACGGACTCGAGTTGCATCCGCGCAACAGGCAAAAGAAAGATGAGGGCGATTTTATGTTCACATGATGGCCGAAAAATGGCCGGTCTGGGCTTGAAAAACATCAACCAAGCCCTTGAGGGTTGCGGTGAATTCCAGGCGCGGAACCTGCCGCTTGCCGGCTGGCCTGTTCCTAGTGTCGCGAGGTCCGCCGGCGCGTCAAACGCCGTCATGGCCACAGGCTGCGCCCGCCAGACCGGCATGCGCCGCGGCGCCGAAACGTCTGACGATCAATCCCCTTCCGTGGCGCGCAATAACCACTTTGGCGGCCCCCCTCGTGACGAAGGTCCGCGCCATTTCCTCGGCCTCTTCAAGGCTCGGGAAGAGCACGCCGAAGACCTTGCCATCGACCCTTAGCAGGTAGTCCGCACGGGCGGAAAACACAGAACGACTCATTTGTTGCGCCGCTTCCCTGGGGAAATCACCATCGTTCGCTCCGACCCGATTTACGAAAGGCGACAAAGGGCGCCGGAGCGTTTCATTATAAAGACTGTTGGCGATATTTAAACGCTATCTCGCGGCGAACGTTACGTTTATTTTAGGGTCAAAACAAGATTTTATTTGTGAGTGCGGCGTCATCGGCACCCACTCTCAACGGTGCCCGCCAATATCCGGTGAATGACGACGAGGGTCATTCCCAGGCTTACAAAAACATTCTTGGCGAATTGGTGAGCCCGGTGGGGGTCGAACCCACGGCCGTTCGATTAAAAGTCGAATGCTCTACCACTGAGCTACAGGCTCGCCAGCAAGGTGCGGCGCACCTTGCGTGACCGCGGGTGAACCAGATTTTGCCACCCGCCGTCAATAGAGGAGAGCGGTTTTTATGCCCCGAGGGTCATTTTGATGATCGAGTCGGGATCGGTGACCGAGCCGCTCTGGCCGGCGCCGGGCTTGATCTTTTCCACCGCTTCCATGCCCGCGGTCACCTGGCCGACCAGCGTGTAATTGCCGTCCAGGAAGGTGGCGGGGGCCAGGCAGATGAAAAACTGGCTGTTGGCGGAGTTCGGGTCCGAGGTGCGGGCCATGCCGACCGCGCCGGTGAGGAAGCTGGCGTCGGTGGTGAATTCGGCCGGCAGGTTCGGCAAATCCGAGCCGTGCATGCCGGTATTGGTGCGGTCGCCGGTCTGGGCCACGAAACCGGGAATGACGCGGAAAAACTTGCAGCCGTCATAAAAACCCTGGGCGGTGAGGACGCGGATGCGTTCGGCGGCCTGCGGGGCCAGGTCAGGGCGCAGCACGATGGTGACGGTGCCGTCCTTCAGCTCCATCAGAACGGTGTTTGAGGTCGGGGCGGCATCAGCTTGTTCGGTCATCATCACTCCAGTCACGAAAGGGGTTGCGGCGGCGGCTGAACAAAAAGCGCGGCGTTTCAGCATGTCAGCTCCTCAATTTGGCGAGCGTCCTGGCACCGGTCAGCTTCGGCACGAAGGACGAAATGTCGCCGCCCAGGGCGGCGATGTCTTTCACAAAGCGCGACGAGATGAACTGGTGGCGCTCGCTCGCCATCAGGAACACCGTCTCGATCTCCGGATCAAGCCGGTAGTTCATCCCCGCCATCTGAAATTCGTAGTCGAAATCCGAGACCGCGCGTAAGCCGCGCACGATCATGCCCGCCCCGACCTCGCGGGCAAAGGCGATCAACAACGACGAGAACGGCCGCACCTCGATCTTGGCGCCGATCTGGTCGGCGATGATGTCGGTCTCCGCCTTCACCAGCTCGGTCCGCTCCTCCAGCGTGAAGATCGGCCCCTTCCCCGCATTCGTCGCCACGCCCACCACCAGCCGGTCGGCCAGTCTCGCGGCGCGCGCGATAATGTCCAGATGGCCGTTGGTGATCGGGTCGAACGTGCCGGGATACAGGGCAACGCGGGCCTTAGCCATCTTCGGCTTCCTGCTCCAATACCGAGAAGACGCTGGTCACGCGCTCATCATCGTCCAGGCGGAACATGGTCACCCCCATGGCCGCGCGGCCGGTGATGCGCACCTGGTCGACCGGCACGCGGATCAGGCGGCCGCCATCGGTGACCATCATCACGTCGTCGCCCTCGCGCACCTGGAAGCTGGCGGCAACGGCGTTGCCGTTGCGCCGGGCGTTCAGGGTGATGTTGGCGATGCCCTGCCCGCCCCGGTTGGTGACGCGATATTCATAGGCCGAGGAGCGCTTGCCGAAGCCGGAATCGGTGACGGTGAGGAGGATTTCCTCCGCCGACGCAAGTTGCGCGACACGCTCGTCGGACAGCGCGATGTCGGTGACCGGTTCTTCCCCGGCTTCCGGCGCCTCGACCGCCTCGTCATCGCCATTACGGCGCTGCGCCGCGGCGTATTTGAGGTAGGCGGCACGCTCTTCGGCCGTCGCCTCGACATGCCGCAGCACCGAAAGACTCATCACCTCGTCATCCGCGCCGAGCTTGATGCCGCGCACACCGGCCGAATCGCGGCCGGAGAACACGCGCAGCGTCTCGTCGGTGATCTGAAAGCGGATGCAGCGGCCGCGCTTCGTCGCCAGGAACACATCGTCCCCCTCGCGGCAGGTGGCGACACCGATCAGCCGGTCGCCCTCGTCGAGCTTCATCGCGATCAGCCCGGCGGCGCGGACATTGCGGAAATCCGCCAGTTTGTTGCGGCGCACGCCGCCGCTCGCCGTGGCGAAGACCAGATGCAGATTCTCCCACAGGCTTTCATCCTGCGGCAGCGGCAACACGGTGGTGATTTCGTCCGTGCCCAGTTCCGGCAGCAGGTTGATCAGCGCGCGGCCTTTCGCGGTGGTCGTCGCCTCCGGCAATTTCCACACTTTCTCGCGGAACGCCTTGCCGCCGGACGAGAAGAACAGCACGAACTGGTGGGTGTGCGCGTTAAAGCTGCGCGTCACCACGTCATCGCCGCGCGTGGAGGTGGCGGAGCGGCCGCGGCCGCCACGGTTCTGCGCCCGGAACGTTTCCAAAGCCGTACGCTTGATGAATCCGTCACGGGTCAGCGTGACCACCATCTGGCCGGGCTCGATCAGGGCTTCATCGTCCTGGTCGGTTTCCAGATCCTCGATGGTGGAACGGCGCGGCGAGGCGATCTTGGCGCGTGCGGCGAGCAGTTCCTCGCGCATGACTTCCAGGCGGCGGATGCGCGAGCCGATGATGTCGAGAAGTTCCGTGATTTTCACGGCAACTTCGGTCAGCTCGGCTTGGATTTTGTCACGCTCGAGCCCGGTGAGGCGGGCCAGGCGCAACTCCAGAATGCCGCGTGCCTGGGCGTCGGTAAGGCGGATCGTGTTCGCGGCGGAAATCGTATTGCCGACATCGTCGATCAGCGCGAGCAACGGCACGACATTCTCCGCCGCCCAGTCGCGCGCCATCAGCGCCGCGCGGGCGGTGTTGGAATCCGGGCTGCTGCGGATGATGCGGATCACCTCGTCGATATTCGCCACCGCGATGGCGAGACCGATGAGCAGATGCGCGCGGTCGCGGGCCTTCGCCAGTTCGAAGCGGGCGCGGCGGAGAATGACCTCTTCGCGGAACTCCACGAAGCAGCTCAGCATCTCTTTGAGGCCCATCTGCCGCGGCCGGCCCTTGTCCAACGCCAGCATGTTGATGCCGAACGTCGTCTGCAGGTTGGTGAAGCGATAGAGCTTGTTCAACACCACTTCCGGCGTGGCATCGCGCCGCAACTCCACGACGATGCGCAACCCCTCGCGGTCGCTTTCGTCGCGCAGATCGGCGATGCCCTCGATCTCCTTGGCGCGCACCAGCTCGGCGATGCGTTCCAGCAGCGTGCTCTTATTCACCTGATAGGGAATTTCAGTGACGATGATGGCGTCACGGTCCTTGCGGATCTGCTCGATGCTCGCGCGCGCACGCACGGTAATGGAGCCGCGCCCGGTCTCGAACGCATTGCGGATGCCCGAGCGGCCGAGAATGATGCCGGCGGTCGGAAAATCCGGACCGGGCACGATCTTCATCAGCTCTTCGAGCGACATGTCGGGGTCGGCGATCAGCGCCAGCGCCGCATCCACGATCTCGCCCGGGTTGTGCGGCGGAATGTTGGTGGCCATGCCGACCGCGATGCCGTTCGAACCGTTGATCAGGAGATTCGGGAAAGACGCCGGCAGAACCTGCGGCTCCTGCTCGCTCTCGTCATAGTTCGGCTGGAAATCGACCGTGTCCTTGTCGATGTCGGCGAGCAGCAGCATGGCCGCCGGGTCGAGGCGCATTTCGGTATAACGCATCGCCGCCGGCATATCGCCGTCGATCGAACCGAAATTGCCCTGGCCGTCGATCAGCGGCAGGCGCATCGAGAAATCCTGCGCCATGCGCACGGCGGCAAGATAAATCGCGCTGTCGCCGTGCGGATGGTACGCGCCCATCACGTCACCGGTCATGCGCGCGGATTTGCGGTACGGCTTGTCCGGCGTGTTGCCGGCCTCGTTCATCGCGTACAGGATGCGCCGGTGCACCGGCTTCAGCCCGTCACGCACATCGGGCAGCGCACGGCTGACGATGACGGACATGGCGTAATCGAGATACGATTTCCGCATCTCCTGCTCGATCGAGACAGGCTCCAACCCGCGGGGCGTCAGACCGGCGCCGCCGGGCTCATCGGTGAGATCGTTCATGTCAGATCAGGGAAGCTGCGGCGCGGCCGCCGAAGGCGTGGTCCCGCACGAAACAAGACGCTGAAATCATAAAGAGTTTTGCCTTAAGTTCATGCAATTCGATAGCATAGATCACGAGTTCTTCCAAATCGCCCGACGGGCCGCGCGCCCTTGCGCCCCGGCGCCTTACGGCGCCGGAATTTGCCGGATGGCGGCGAGGCGGCCGGCCCGCAGAATCGCCCGCAAATCCGCCAGCGCCGTCTCGAAATCGGTATTTTCCACGAGGTAATCGAACTCGCCGGCATGGGAGAGTTCGTCCTCGGCGTGCGACATGCGGCGCTCGACCTGGGCGGCATCGTCGCCGCGCGCCACCAGGCGCTGGCGCAGCGCGCCAAGCGATGGCGGCTTGATGAACACGCCAACGACATCCCGCCCCAGCGTGGCGCGCAACTGGCGAAAGCCCTGCCAGTCGATGTCGAACAAAATGTCCTGCCCATCCGCCAGCGCCGCCTCGACCGCGTCGCGCGGCGTGCCGTAGGAGCGGCCAAACACCTGCGCGTATTCGAGAAATTCGTTCGCCGCGACCATGGCATCAAAAGCCGGCTGGTCGATGAAATGGTAATGCTCGCCGTCCACCTCGCCGGCACGCGGCGCCCTGGTGGTAACACTGACCGAGAGATGGAGCGACGGATCCGACGCCAGCAAGGCGTGCGACAGCGATGTTTTGCCGGCACCGGAAGGTGCTGCCAAAACCAGGCAAAGGCCGCGCCTATTCAATGTTCTGTACCTGCTCGCGCAATTGTTCGATGGTCGCCTTCAAAGACAGGCCGATGGATGTTAGCGGCAGCGACACGGATTTGCTGCACAGGGTATTCGCCTCGCGGTTGAATTCCTGCATCAGGAAATCGAGCCTGCGGCCAACGGCCGCACCTTCGGCCAGCAGCGCGCGGGCCGCCCCGATATGGGCGTGCAACCGGTCGAGTTCTTCACGCACATCCGACTTGGTGGCGAGCAGCGCGATTTCCTGGGCGATTTTTTCCTCCGGCAAGGAGGGCGTGCTGCCGAGCAGTTCCGCGAGCTGCGCCTGCAGCCGCGCTTTGTGCAAGGCCGGCTGGGTGGCCGCCTCTGCTGTGGCGGCTTCATGCAGCGCCTCGATCTCGGCGAGCAGCACGGCGGCGATGCCGGCCAGGCGCGCCCCTTCCCCGGCGCGGGCCGCCACCAGCTCGTCGAGCGCCGCGGCAAAACCGGCGCGCACGTCTTCAGCCAAGGCGGCCTGCATCTCTTCCGTATCGTCCTGCGCGGAAATGCTGCGCATCACGCCGGGCAACGCCAGCAGCAGCTCGGCCCGCGGCGGCAAGGCGCCGGGAATGCTGTCGGCAAGCCCGATCGCCAGATCCTTGATCCGCTCGAGCGCGGCGAGATCGGCCGTGACGCCGGCGACGGCCTCACGCCTGAGGGTGAGCGTGCCCGACACGTTGCCGCGCTTCAGCCGCTTGGCGGCGAGATCGCGGAGCGGCAGCTCCAGCCCATCCAGCCCGCTCGGCAGGCGCAGTTTGATGTCGAGGCCGCGGCCATTCACGCTGCGCAATTCCCAGGTCCAGGACACTGCGCTTACCTCGCCCTGGCGGCGGGCAAAGCCGGTCATGGACGCCAATATGGTTTTCTCGGTCATAGGCTGGCCTCTTAGCAGGAGGCTGCTAGGCTGCCCATATGCTTTACCGGAACATCGCCTTGACCGGCGCCTCAAGTGGGCTGGGCCGCGCGCTGGCGCTCGAACTCGCCGCCCCCGGCGTGACTCTGCATCTCTGCGGCCGCGATGAAGCCCGCCTCGGCGCCGTGGCGGCGGAGGTGCGGGCCCGGGGCGCGAGCGCGACGGAAACCCTGCTCGACGTCACGAATCGGGAGGGCATGGAATCCTGGGTGCGCGACATTCCCGGCCTCGATCTGGCGATCGCCAATGCCGGGATCTCCGCCGGGCCGGGAGACGGGGCTTTCGAGAGCGGCGAACAAATCCGGGCGGTGTTCGGGACCAATGTGGATGGCGTGTTCAACACCGTGCTGCCGGCCTTGGCACGGCGGTGCCGGCATATCGTGATCGTCGGCTCGATCGCCGGGCTGATCGCCCTGCCCAGCTCCCCCGCTTATTCCGCGGCGAAAGCGGCGCTGGATTTCTGGGTGCGGGCCACGGCGCCGCGCGCGGCACGCGAAGGGGTCACCCTGACCATCGTGCGTCCGGGCTTCATCCGCACGCCGCTCACGGCCAAAAACCCCTACGCCATGCCAGGGCTGATGGATTCCGGTCTGGCCGCGAAAATCATCGCCGTCGGCATCGCGCGCGGGCAGCGGAGCATCACCTTCCCGCTTTGGCTCGCCGCCCTCGCCTGGTTCGGCAATCTGATGCCGAAGCGGCTGTTTTCCGCGATCCCCGGCAAGCCGCCGCAAGGTTAAACAAGTCAGCAAGCGGCCGCTTTTTGGAAAAAGCGGCGCAAAAACTTTTCTGACTTTGGGCCGGGGGCAGCGAAACCCGCACGGCCCAAAACGAGCCTTCAGGTTCCATTAACGCATAATAAAACAGTTTAATCAGAACATAACGGAGGCGTGCTTGGTTTGGCGCTAGAAGGGTCCCACGTTTTCTTGAGATTTAACTCAAAGACAGCAGGATAAGAGGATGATGAGTCAGAAATCCTATAATTTCGTGCTGTGGGCTGTTCCACGCTTTCAGCGCACCTTCCCGGCGTGTGTGGTCACAACCACGCCCCACGGCAGCAGCGCGGGCGTTTTTTCCTCCGAACAGCGCGTGCACGAGGAAGAGCAGGCAACGGCCGCGACCGCCACGCCGCGGCACGTCAGCGCATGGCGCTACGCTCTTTCGTAACGAAAAAGCCAGAAAGACAAGAAAGGAAGGCTACTTTTTGTGAACAAAAAGTAGCAAAAAAACTTTGTTATGCTGGGCCGCGGGCGTTGTCAGCGACACAGCCTCAGGCCCAGCATAAATAAAAATTTTTGCGCCGCTTTTTTTAAAAAGCGGCCGCTTTCTTATGTTAGTTCGGCCGCGGGGCCAGTTCGATCCCCTGGCGCAACGCTTCCAGCAGGCTGCGCTCGTCGGCCTTGCCCGTGCCGGCGATGTCGAAGGCGGTGCCGTGGTCGACCGAGGTGCGGATGACCGGCAGGCCGACGGTGATGTTCACGCCGGCTTCGATGCCCAGCACCTTCACCGGGCCGTGGCCCTGATCGTGATACATGGCCACCACCAGGTCGAAATCGCCACGGCCGGCGCGGAAGAACAGCGTGTCGGCCGGCAGCGGGCCTTCAACATCCCAGCCCTTGGCGCGGCAGGCCTGGATTGCGGGGGTGATTTTCGCCGCTTCCTCGCCCTGGCCGAACAGGCCGTTTTCCCCGGCATGCGGGTTGATGGCACAGACGCCGATTTTCTGGCGCGGCAGGCCGGCCTTCACCAGCACCTCATGGCCGCGGGCGATGGTGCGCTCCACCAGGCCCGGCTCGATTTTGCGGATCGCATCCATCAGGCCGATATGGGTGGTGACGTGAATCACGCGCAGGCGCGGCGCGGTCAGCATCATCGAGACTTCCTCGGTGCCGGTCAGCGCCGCGAGCATTTCCGTATGGCCGGGATAGATGTGGCCGCCGGCATGCAACGCTTCCTTGTTCAGCGGCGCCGTGCAGATGGCTTCCACCTGCCCGGCCACCGCGAGTTCGGTCGCGACCTTGATGTACTGGAACGCCGCATCGCCCGCGATGGGGGAGAGCTTGCCGAACGGCAGATCGGCGGGGATCAGCTTGAGATCGACGACATCGACGATGCCGGGCGTGTAGCGCGCCGCGCCGATGCTGTCGCGCGTGAGCGGGTTCATCGTGAGTTTCACGCCGGCGATCTCCGCGGCCTTTTGCAGGCGCGCGGCGTCGCCGATCACCAGCGGGCGGCAGGTCTCGTACAGTTCGGCATGGGCGAGGCTCTTGACGATCACTTCCGGGCCGACGCCGGCGGCGTCGCCCATGGTAATCGCGATACGGGGTAGGCTCATGGCTTCACCTTCAACTGGTAAGAGAGGATTTCAAATGGTTGCGGCAATGCAGCAGCGTTTCCGCCGTGCCGAACGCACCTGCCTTGGTGATCACGCGCAAGCCGGCCGCCGGGCCGGTGCCGACCACCGATAGCGGCACACCGGGTTCGACCTCGGTGACGAGTTGCAGCGCCGTGACCTCCAGCGTCCGCAGCAAGGCGCGCGCCGTTTCGCCGCCGGTGGCGATGATCCCCCGCGCCTGCGCCAGATACGGATGCAGAAGCGCCGCCAGAACGGCGGCAAGCTTCAGCGCCTCGCTGGTGTCCAGATGGTCGGAATCGCCGATCATCACGGCAATGTCCTGCCCGGCCGCGATGGCGCCGGCAATCGCCGCGTTCAGCTGGTGCCAATCCTCGGCGTCTGGCCCATGGCGCAGCAGCTCCGGCGGCACGACGAAGCCGCTGACGCCATCCGCCGCGCAAAGCCGCTCGAACTGGCCGCGCGAGACCTGAGACAGGCTGCCGACCGCGCAGATCACCGGGCCGGCCTGGGTCTTTCCGGGAACTTGCGCCGCCGCCGGGCGCGCCAGGCCCGCCGCCTGCGGCAGATAGCGGGCGAGGCCCGCGGAACCCGCCCACACAGTCATCGGCCCGAGTTGCTGGCCTGCCTCGGCAATCGCCTGCAGATCCTCCTCCACGGCGGCGTCGAACACCAGCACGTCGTGGCTGCGGCTCATGTCACGCAGCGTCGCGGCGAGATCCGGGCCGTGCAGCACGGCCAGCTCGACCAGGCCGACCTTGAGGCCAGTCCGCGCCATGATTTCCGGCAAATGGGCGCGGCCGGAAATGCCGTCATGCCGCCAGGTTTCCGTTTCCTCCAACGGCACATCGCGCAGATATTGATGCCCGCCTCTGGTGGTGCGGCCGTTGCGCGGATAGGCCGGGGCGAAAATCGCCACGGCCTCCGGCGCGGACAGCTCGGTCCGCGCCACCGCCAGACAGGCGGCGATTTCCGCGGCAAAATTGCCGCGCACCGTCGAATCCATCTTTTTGTAGATCAGACGGGTCTGCGGGCCGGCGTGGCGGCGCAGCACGCGCGCGGTGGTCGCCGCCGCCGCCTCACCGGGCAAGCGGCGGCTGTCGGTATCGATCGCCAGCGCCCCCGACGGCGGGACCGCGCGGTCCCCGTCGAGTGCGACGAAACTATCGATCCCGGCGGCCAAACAGGCGATCGCGCAATCGGCCGCCCCCGAAAGATCATCGGCGATGATCAGGATTTCAGGCGTTGCAGGCATCGCGTCAGACTGTCACCGTGGAAGTCTTCGGCTTTTTCACCATCCCTGCCCACCAGGCCGTGAGGATCGGCGCGGCAATGCTGGAAACGATCACGCAGGCCGCCACCAGCACCGTGGCCGGCGCTGCCGCCGCCGCATAAGCATGGTTCGCACTCGCCACCAGGGCCGGAACCGCCGCGGCGTTACCGGCCGTGGTGGCCGCGGCGATGCCCGCCGTGCCGTTGCCGCCCGTGAACTTATCCGCAATCACCATGACGCAGCCGGAAACGGCCACGACCACCACACCGAGCACGAGGCCCAGCAGGCCGGCGCGCCAGACCAGATGCAGGTTGAGCGTGGTGCCCAGGGCAAAGGCGAAGAACGGAATCATCACCGGCGCTGCGCGGCCCAGGAAGTCGCGCATCTGCCGGTCAAGATTGCCGATCAGGATGCCGAAGGCCAGCGGCAGGATCGCACCCACCAGGGTCTGCCAGGGGAAGGCCGAAAGACCGGCCACGCCCAGCGTGACCATGGTCAGGAACGGCCCGGATTCCAGCGTCATGATCGAATAGGCGGCGGCTTCGTCCGACGTGCCGTATTGGCCCATCAGCGCCATGTACAGGCCGCCATTGGTGTCATTGATCGCGGCGACGATCGCCAGCGTGGAGACGCCGGCAAACCAGCCCGAGCTGACCGGCGCCTCGCCGAGGAAATGGCCCAGAACGATGCCGACCACAATACCGAGCACAATTTTGGTGGCGAGCAGCACCCCGCCCTTGCGCGCCACGTTCGGCAGCATGCCGACCGAAATCGTCGACCCCATGCAAACATAGAACACGGCCAGAATCGGTAGCGCGCCCGTGAACAAGGCGCCCGTAAACGAGCCGAAGAATTTACCCGTATTGGGCGCGAGCGTCACAATCACCGAACCGATGAGCAACGGCACAATCATCATTCCGCCGGGCAGCCGGTCCAGGGTTTTTTTTATGGGCAACGACACGATCAGACAGTCTCCTTAGTGCGATGCGGTGTCATAGTGCGGTTTAATTTTTCACGTAAACCCCTGGTTCGCGTCCAATTTTGCGCCCTGCCCCGCGCGCGAGCCGCGCAAAATGCCGCACCCGTGCCGCTACTTGATTGGGATTCAGGCGTTTTTGGCGTGCGACGCCGCCCTGAAACAATTTGCCGCCGCACTGTTCGGCACTGCAAAATTTTTCCGGAACCCGGGCTCGATTAGCCGCGCCCGGCCGGTGCCTGGCAAAAAAAAAGCGGTGCCTAAGCACCGCCAAGTTTAGGGAGGAAACGTCCTGCAGCAGAGCCATGCTCATGCTGCGTCGCAACATATACGGCATCGCCTTCGCCTTTGCAACATGAAAAAGGGGCGCAAAGCGGATCTTCCGCGTTTGGTTTCGTAAATCCTGGGTTGCAGAAACAACAGGGCAATGTGGAGCGCGCGCCTTGACGCAACGCGGCCCCGATGCGACCGCTTACAGAGCGGGCCAGCCCCGAAAACAAACATCAGGAAACACCGCCTTCCGTGAGCGCTTTAGAAAGCGGCCGCTTTTTGAAAAATGCGGCGCAAAAACTTTTAACTACGCTGGGCGGAGGGGCTGAAGGTTCCGGCGGTGCGTGGCACCGTTGGAATAGCCCAGGAGGGCATGGGCGTTGTCGCTGATATTGCCCGGAGCCCAGCATAACAAAGTTTTTTTGCTTCTTTTTGTTCACAAAAAGAAGCCTTCCTTTGCGCTCGCCGCATCGTCCCAAAAACATAAACAGGACACGTCCCATGAACATGATCGATCTCTCCGCCAAACGCATCACCGGCGCCGTCGTCCGGCTGAATCCCGACGACAATGTGGTGGTCGCCCGCATTCCCCTGGCGCCGGGCGCGGAAATTCCCGAGGAGGGCGTGACCTGCCGGGAGAGCGTGCAGGCCGGCTATAAAATCGCGGCGCGCACGATCGCCAAGGGCGAGCCGATCCGTAAATATAATGTGACGATCGGCTTCGCCGCGGAGGAAATACCGCCCGGCGCGCTGGTGCACAGCCACAACACTTTGTTCTCCGATTTCGACCGCGACTATGCCTACGGCGCCGATTACCGCCCGGTGGAGATGATCAAGGAGGCGGAACGCGCGACTTTCCAGGGCATTGTGCGGCCGGACGGGCGGGTCGGCACGCGCAATTATATCGGCGTGATGTCCACCGTGAACTGCTCCGCCACCGTGGTGCATGCGGTCGCCGATTATTTTACGCCTGAACGGCTTGCCGATTATCCGAACGTGGATGGCGTGGTGGCGTTCAGCCACGGCATCGGCTGCGGCATGGAAATGACCGGCGAGCCGATGTCTCTGCTCCGCCGCACCACGGCGGGCTATGTCCGCCACCCGAACCTGGCCGCCGCCTTGATCATCGGGCTCGGTTGCGAACGGCACCAGATCGCCGGGCTGATGGCCGAGCAGGGCATGGCGGTGGGGCCTTACTTAAAAACCTTCACCATGCAGGAGAGCGGCGGCACCCGCAAAACCATCGCGGCGGCGATCGAGGCGGTGAAGGCGCTGCTGCCGGAGGCGAACCAGGTGCGGCGCCAGACCGTCCCCGCCAGCCATCTGGTCGTCGGCCTGCAATGCGGCGGCTCGGACGGGTTTTCCTCCATCACCGCCAACCCGGCCCTGGGCGCGGCGATGGATCTGCTGGTGCGCCATGGCGGCACGGCCATTCTCTCCGAAACGCCGGAAATCTATGGCGTGGAGCACACGCTGACCCGCCGCGCCGTGAGCCGCGAGGTCGGCGAGAAACTGATCGAGCGCATCCGCTGGTGGAAGGATGATTACAACAAAGGCCGCGACACGCAGATCAACGGCGTGGTGAGCCCCGGCAACCAGATGGGCGGGCTGGCCAATATCTTCGAAAAATCGCTCGGCTCCTCGATGAAGGGCGGCACCGGGCCCCTGATGGACGTTTACAAATATGCGGAACAGGTGAAGGCGAAGGGGTTGGTCTTCATGGATACGCCTGGCTTCGACCCGGTTTCCGCCACCGGCCAGGTGGCTGGCGGGGCGAATCTCATTGCCTTCACCACCGGCCGCGGCTCGATGTTCGGCTGCAAGCCGACCCCCTCGGTAAAGCTCGCCACCAATTCGCCAATGTTCCGCCGGCTGGAAGAGGACATGGACCTCAATTGCGGCGAGATCCTGGATGGCACCGCGAGCCTGCCCGAGATGGGCCAGTTGATTTTCGATCTGCTGCTCCGCACCGCATCAGGCGAGAAGTCAAAGAGCGAGCTGCTCGGCGTGGGGCGCTATGAGTTCGTGCCCTGGCAAATCGGCGTGATGAGCTGAACAGGCAGAGCCGGCGCTGAATCAGCGCCGGCTCCCTCATAAATTTCAACTCGCGCCAAAATATTGCAATACCGCCATAGTTTCATCTCGATACCGCATCCGACCCGCGGCGCCGCAGAAGACATTTTTCTGCCGCCGCTTACGCCTCGTTTTTATAGGTTCTTTATGCGTTATTTATGGAGTCTTTATATTTTTCTCAGCGTTTTCCGCTGGACAATCGAAACCTGCCCAAAAAATAACGTATCGATGATATTACGATCACACGCTGAATAGCGGCGCGCCAATCGAACGCCCCCTTCGATGGCGGATACATGCCGATACACGGCTCTACGTCATGCCGGTTCTTGGCACAGGATTTGCTGCAATACCTCTGCTCGGCGGAAGCTTCGGGAGGCGAAGTGAATCCCTGGGGACGGCGCCGTTTATTTTAGAAGGAAAATAATATGCCGGAGCAAGGTGGTCACATCAGCGCCAAAGAGGGACCCGGGCGTCACGTCGGCGCCGGTACCCACCCCGAGCTGAAGAAGAGCATCACGACGCTGCAATTATGGGCGATCGCCGTCGGCCTCGTCATCTCCGGCGAATATTTCGGGTGGAGCTATGGGTGGGCCAGTGCCGGCACGCTGGGCTTTACGGTCACCGCTTTGTTCATCGCCGCGATGTATACGACCTTCATTTTCAGCTTCACGGAGCTGACGACGTCCATTCCGCGCGCCGGCGGCCCGTTCGCCTATGCCCGCCAGGCCTTCGGGCCGAAAGGCGGCTATTTCGCCGGCGTCGCGACCCTGGTCGAATTCGTCTTCGCGCCCCCGGCCATCGCACTGGCCATCGGCGCCTATCTCAATGTGCAGTTTCCCGCGCTCGACCCGAAAATCGCCGCCTTGGGCGCCTACATCATCTTCATGGGGTTGAACATCGTCGGCGTCGAAATCGCCGCGACCTTTGAGCTCATCATCACGGTGCTGGCAATTTTCGAACTGCTGGTCTTCATGGGCGTCGTCAGCCCGGGCTTCTCGATGGCGAATTTCGTCAAAGGCGGCTGGGCCGGGCACGACCATTTCACCCTGGCGGCGTTCGGCGGCATGTTCGCGGCGATCCCCTTCGCCATCTGGTTCTTCCTCGCCATCGAGGGCGTCGCCATGGCGGCGGAGGAAACCAAGATGCCGCGGCGCTCGATCCCCATCGCCTATATCGCCGGCATTCTCACGCTGGTCGCCCTGGCCATCGGCGTGATGTTGTTCGCTGGTGCTGCGGGCGACTGGACGAAGCTTTCGAACATCAACGATCCGCTGCCGGAAGCGATGAAATTCATCGTCGGCGCGAACAGCGGCTGGCTGCACATGCTGGTGTTTCTCGGCCTGTTCGGGCTGATCGCCTCGTTCCACGGCATCATCATCGGCTACTCCCGCCAGATCTTCGCGCTGGCGCGGGCCGGGTATCTGCCGCCCGTGCTGGCCAAGGTGCATCCCCGCTTCCAGACGCCGCATATCGCGATCATCGCCGGCGGCGTGCTCGGCATCGCCGCCATTTTCAGCGACCAGCTGATCGTGATCGCCGGCCAGTCCTTGACCGCCAACATCGTCACTATGTCGGTGTTCGGCGCGCTGCTGATGTACATCATCAGCATGGCCAGCCTGTTCAAGCTGCGCCGCTCCCAGCCCGACATGAACCGGCCGTTCCGCGCGCCGTTCTACCCGGTCTTCCCGGCCTTTGCGCTGTTGTCGGCGATGGTCGCGCTGATCGCAATGATCTACTACAATTTCCTGATCTTCGTGATCTTTGCCGTGATGCTTGCGATCGGTTATGTCTACTTCCTCCTGACCGAAAAGCGGCGCGCAACGGCCGCTCATGGCGATGCCATCGAAACGGCCGGGGCGCTGAAGGCCGAACAAGCCGAAATCGCTTAATGGGGTAAGTACGTGGCATATACGCACAACATCGGGGGTCGGACCTACCGCTTCGCGGATTTGAAGACGCTGCTCGCCAAGGCGAGCAGCGCGCGTTCCGGCGATGCGCTCGCCGGGCTGATTGCCGAAGACGCCTCGGAACGCGTGGCGGCGCAGATGGCGCTCGCCGAGACGCCGCTGAAGGCGTTCCTCAACGAAGCCCTGGTGCCCTACGAGCAGGACGAGGTGACGCGGCTGATCATCGACGGGCATGATTCCGCCGCCTTTGCGCCGGTCAGCAGTTTCACCGTCGGCGATTTTCGTAACTGGCTGCTGGGGCCTGAAGCCGATGAAACGGCGTTGACGCGCCTCGCGCCCGGGCTGACGCCCGAAATGGTCGCCGCGGTTTCCAAATTGATGCGCGTGCAGGACCTCATCCTCGTCGCCCGCAAATGTCGCGTGGTGACGCGCTTCCGCAACACCATCGGCCTTGCGGGGCGGATGTCGACGCGGCTGCAGCCCAACCATCCGACCGACGATCCCTCCGGCATCGCCGCCAGCATTCTCGACGGCCTGCTCTATGGCAGCGGCGACGCGGTGATCGGCATCAATCCCGCGACCGACAGCGTGCCGGCGGTGAGCGAACTGCTCAAGATGCTCGACGGCGTGATCCACGCTTATGAGATTCCCACGCAATCCTGCGTACTGACCCATGTCACCACCTCGCTCGAGGCGATGAATCGCGGCGTGCCGGTCGATCTCGTGTTCCAGTCGATCGCCGGCACGGAGGCGGCCAATCGCAGCTTCGGCATCGACCTCGCGGTTCTCGCCGAAGGGCGCGCGGCGGCGCTTGCGCTCAAGCGCGGCACGGTCGGCGACAACGTGATGTATTTCGAGACCGGGCAAGGCTCGGCGCTGTCCGCCAACGCGCATCACGGCGTCGACCAGCAGACCTGCGAGGCGCGCGCCTACGCGGTGGCGCGCAAATTCAAGCCGCTGCTGGTCAACACCGTGGTCGGGTTCATCGGGCCGGAATATCTCTTCAACGGCAAGCAGATCATCCGCGCCGGGCTCGAGGATCATTTCTGCGGCAAGCTGCTCGGCCTGCCGATGGGCTGTGACATCTGCTACACCAACCATGCCGAGGCCGATCAGGACGACATGGACATGCTGCTGACGCTGCTCCCGGCGGCAGGCTGCAATTTCATCATGGGCATTCCGGGCTCGGACGATGTGATGCTGAATTATCAGACGACCTCCTTCCATGACGCGCTCTATGTGCGCGAGGTGCTGGGGCTGCGCATGGCGCCCGAGTTCGAGGCCTGGCTGGTGCGCGCCGGCATTTTCGAAGACGCCGACCGGCTCCGTCTGCGCGCGCAACTGCCGGCGGCCTTCGGCCCCGCTTTGGCCCGCATGGGCTGAGGATGCAGGGATGACCAAACTCGTCGTCTCCAACCCCTGGGAAAGTCTGCGCCGCTTTACCCAGGCGCGCATCGCGCTCGGCCGCGCCGGCGTGAGCATCCCGACCCAGCCTTTGCTCGCCTTCCAGTACGCGCATGCGCGGGCGCGCGACGCCGTGCATCTGCCGATGGACCGCGCCGGACTCTTCGCGCGGCTCGAAGCTGCGGGTTATCCCGTGATCGAGCTGCACAGCGCCGCCGCCGACCGCGAGACCTATCTGCGGCGCCCCGACCTTGGCCGCCGCCTCGACGATGCCTCGCGCGATAAGCTCGCCGGCTTCACGGCGGCGGGCGCGCGCGGCTTTGACATCGCCTTCGTCATCGCCGACGGCCTCTCCGCTTTGGCTGTCAACGAACACGCGCTGCCGATGCTGGAGGCCGTGAGCCCGCTGCTGGCCAAGGCCGCTTTGCGCGTGGCGCCGGTCACCCTCGTGGAACAAGGCCGCGTCGCGATCGGTGACGAAATCGGCGAAGCTTTGGGGACCGAGATCGTCGTAGTGTTGATCGGTGAGCGCCCCGGCCTCAGCGCGCCCGACAGCCTCGGCCTCTATCTCACCTTCGCCCCGCGCGCCGGCCTGACCGATGAGGCGCGCAACTGCATCTCCAATGTCCGGCCGGAAGGCCAGAGCTTCGCCGCCGCGGCGGGACGGCTGCATTATCTGCTGACCGAGGCGCGCCGGCGCAAGCTCTCCGGCGTCGATCTCAAGGACGAAACCAGTATGGAAGCGCTGCCGGCAGACCGTTCGCCAACGCCGCGGAATTTTCTGATCGGCGATTGACGGCAGGGCCGGTTGCGACCTGCAAAAACATAGGGGACGATCCCGGGATTGCGGTCGCCATTTAGCCCGCGCCTTGAGAGATCGGCATTTTTTCGATCATTGCATTTTCGGCGTCTTTTCCCTGTTCCGTCAAGGGCGCGAAGCGCCGGCGAAGCCGGTAAACCCCTTGACGGAACAGGGAAAATACGCGGACGCTCGGGATCGGAACAATGGCTGCGCGTATGCAGATCCTAGGCAAAGGCGGGCGGTTCCCAACAACCGCCCGCCTCACTGGCACGCCTTTTCAGCCCTTCAGGGAGGAGGAACAGGGGGACTGTCCGAAGGGCCGGCCTCCTGTTTACCGCATCACCGCGATCATTGCGTGTCATCTTGTGCCGTAATGTTACGCGCGGCATCGGGTGAAAGCGCGGCACCATTATTGCGCATATTTCGGGCAGCGCGCTTCGCCGAATGATTACGAGAGCGCCGTATCCCGCACACTACCGGCAATTTGGCCAGCGTCCTCCCGACACGTCCTAAAGTATGGTGCCCGCCAGACGCTACCTTGACGAACGCACAGTTCAACAGGAGCGATACGAATGAGCGTGGTACAAGAAGCGGCGCGTCTTCAACATCCGGCGAAGCACGCGACAAGAAGGCTGCATCCTTCGCGTTGGCTGCTGGCCATTTTTGGCGCCGTCTGCCTGATGGCGGCCGCAGCGCCCATGGCCTCGGCCGCGAGCGCCGATCTGCCGGCTGCCCCCGCCTCCTGCCAGGCGCTGCAGGCAAAATATCCCGCCCTCAAGGGCAAGACGCTGGTCGACGCGATCAACCCGCACACGCCGGGTTACGAGGCGCTCGACCCGAACGACCCGAGCCAATATGTCGGCTTCGACATCGACCTGGCGAAGGAACTTGGCGCCTGCCTCGGCTTCAATGTGACCTATAATTCGGTCAGCTTCGCGGCGCTGCTGCCCACGTTGCAGAGCGGCCAGGCCGATATCGTCATCTCCGACATCTACGCGACCGCCGAGCGCGCCAAGGCCGCCGATTTCATCACCTATTCCAAGGTGTTCGACGGCGTGCTGGTCGCCAACGGCAATCCCAAGAAGATCACCGGCATCAACACCTCGCTCTGCGGCACGACCGCGGCCGAGAACACCGGCTTCGTCGAGGTGCCGCTCATCCAGAATCTCGCCGGCGCCTGCAAGGCAAAAGGCCAGCCCGTGCCACAGCTGCAGCTCTACGACAACAATGCCGACTGCATTCAGGCGATCCTGGCGGGCCGCGCGGACACCTACATCAATGACGTCAACACGGTTGACCAGGCGGTGAAGGCGTATCCCAGCCAGCTCAGCAAGGCGACCGCAGTCACCCTGCCCTACTCGATCGGCATCGCCGTGCCGAAAGGCAACATGGAGATGCGCGGCGCCGTGATGGCCGCGCTTTCCGATCTGCAGAAGGCCGGCGTCGAGAGCGTCCTGCTCAAGAAATGGTCCCTCGATGCCGGCACGCTCGCCGCGCCGAAGCTCATCACCGGCTGATGACGCTGTTTCTGCACTATCTCGGCCTGTCTTATCTGCTCCAAGGCATTTCCGTCACCCTCGAAGTGACATGCCTTGGGCTGGCAGGCGGCTTGCTGGCAGGGTTCGTCCTTGCCAGCATGCAACTCTCGCGTTTTCACCTGCTCTCCGGCCTGGCCCGCACATACACTGTGATTTTCCGCGGCACGCCGCTGATCCTGCAACTCGTCTTCGCCTATGACGCGCTGCCCCATATCGGGCTGCGTTTGAGCCCGATGGCCGCCGCGGGCCTGGCGCTCGCTGCCAACGAAGCGCCGTTCATCGCCGAAATCCTTCGCGCCGGCGTACGCGGGGTGGATGCCGGGCAAGTGACGGCCGGCCAGGCGCTCGGCATGACGCCGTTCGTGCTGATGTGCCGCGTGATCGCGCCGCAGGCAATTCGCATGATGGTGCCGGCGCTCGGCAACGAGGCCGTGACCGCGCTCAAGAATTCATCGCTCGCCTCGGTCATCGCCGTGCAGGAGCTGACCCTGCGCAGCACCCAGCTCGCCTCCGCGACCTTCGACTTCTTTTCGATCTTCTTCGCCTCCGGCGTGATGTATCTGTTGCTTACCGGCGCCGTTACCGCGCTGCAGATTTTCGCCGAGGTGATGCTGGACCTCGACCGGCCCTCGCCGCGCGAACGCCTGCGCCGGCTGCTGCCGGGGCGCCGTGCCCCTGTGCCCGATGCGCCCGTCCGGCCCGCCGCGCTCCACGGCACGCCTCCTGAAGCGGATCTCGATGCCGAGGAGAGCGCCCCGGACCTGGGCATCAGCGCCGCGCAACGCGCCGCCCGTGAGCACGCGCTGGCCGGCAACCCCGTCGCCGTCGAGGTGCGCGGCCTGCACAAGCAATACGGCGCCAACGCCGTGCTCGGCGGCATCGATCTGTCGGTGCGCGCCGGCGAGGTCGTCGCTTTGCTCGGCCCCAGCGGTTCGGGCAAAAGCACGCTGCTGCGCTGCATCAACCACCTGGAAGACTGGGACGGCGGGGAGATCCGCATCGGCGGCCGGCGCATCGGCTATCGCGAGGACGGCCGGAAGCTGGCCGCCCGCGCGCTCGCCCAAGAGCGGGCGGGTGTCGGCGTCGGCATGGTCTTCCAGCAATTCAACCTGTTCAGCCATCTCTCCGCGCGCGAGAATATCGCGGGGCCGCTGCGCTGGGTGCATGGCGTTGCCGCGCCGGAAGCCGATCGCCGGGCGCTGGAGTTGCTCGCGCGCGTCGGGCTCTCGCATCGTGCGGATGCGCTGCCAAGGCATCTCTCGGGCGGCCAGCAGCAGCGCGTCGCCATCGCCCGCGCGCTGGCGCCGAACCCGACCGTTCTCATGCTCGACGAGCCGACCTCGGCGCTGGATCCCGAGCTTGTTAGCGAAGTGCTCGACGTGATCCGCCGCCTGGCGCTTGAGGACGGCCTCACCATGATCATCTCGACGCATCAGTTGCGTTTCGCGCGCGATGTCGCCGACCGCGTGGTGTTCCTGGCCGGCGGCGCGGTGGTCGAGGAAGGCCCCGCCCAGGATATGTTCACCCGCCCGCGTCACCCGCTCACCGCGCGCTTCCTCAAGGTGATGGGCGCGAAACTCGCAACGGAAATTCCCGCATGACAAACCTCAAGCAATCTTTCTCCTTCACCCCGGCGCAAGGCGTGCCGCCGCACGTGGCCCCGTTCTCCCACGCCACGCGGTTCGGCAACCTGCTGTTCGTCACCGGCCAGATGCCGACCGATCCGGTAACGGCGAAGCTCGTCGCCGGCGGTGTCGTCGCCCAGGCCGAGCAGGTGCGACGCAACCTCGAGGCCGTGCTCGCGCAGTTTTCTCTCACCCTCGACGACGCGCTGATGGTGCGGGTGTACCTCACCTCGTTCGACGACTATGCCGCGTTCAACGCCGCCTATGAAAGCTGGTTTCACGGCCCGTTACCGAGCCGCACCTGTGTCGGCGTGACGGGTCTCGCCGTCGGCGCCCTGGTCGAAATCGATCTGATCGCCGGCATCCCCGAAAAGGCCTGAAGCCGCGGCGTCACGCCGCGCCGGTTCCCTCAGGGCGCGCGAAAATCGATTTCGGAATGATCGCGTGGACCCCCCAGTTGCCGTCCACCACCTGGGTGACGCCGAAATCCACCGCAACCGACAGCAGCGAGATGGCTTCATCCTCGCTCAGCCCGTGCGCGGTCATCAGCAGGCGGCGCGCCTTGTGGAAGGCATCGGCCATCGCATTGTCCAGCAAGGCGCGCCGGTCGGCCTCGCTTTGGGTGCCGCCGCCGATCCCGGCAAAATAATCCGGCTGGCTGAAACCCTGCACGATCCAGCTCTCCGTCGTCTCGATCAACGGATAGGTGAGATCGCGCAGCCGGGCATCCGCGTGCTCCCGCGCATGAACGCGCAGCCTGAACGTGCCGGTGAGCGAACATTCGATCGCCGTGCCGTTCACCTCGCCATCGCCCTGCGCCGCATGCGGATCGCCGATCGACAGCAACGCGCCGGCGACGGAGACCGGCAAGAAAAGCCTTGTTCCCGCGGCCAGCCGCCAATTGTCGATATTGCCGCCGAACGCCGAGGGGGGCACGGAATCGAGCAGCCCCGGATGGTCCGACGCCACGCCGATGGTCCCGAAATGCGGGCGCACGGGAATGTGCAGATCGCGCATCACGCCGTCCTGTTTTTCGATCGTGGCGTGGTCGACGGGCACCCCCGGGTAATCCATCGTCGGGTGCAGCACGCCGAACGGATCGCGCTGCGGCGTCCAGCGGAAACTGTAGGCGGCGTGCGCGCACAGCGCGTTGCCGCAGGTGCAGATCTCGTAGATCGTCACCACCTCGCGCGGTTTCACGCCGGTGATCAGGTCATGATAGTGCCGGCCCCACCAGGTCGCGGCGTTGCTGCCGAAACTGCGCCCGGCAAAGCCCGGTCCCTGGCTCGGCCGGGGCGCGATGTCGAGAATTTCGACCTCGAGCACATCGCCGGGTGCTGCCTCCTCGATCGCGATCGGCCCGGTCAGAATATGCACGCCGAACCCCTCGCCCGCGCCGCGCCCATGGATCGTGGCGTCCAGGGGACCCGCGCCGCGCCGGTCGATCGCCTTGTCCTGCGCGGTCCAGCGAAAGACCGCCTCGGCATCGGGGTCGCCCGCGATCATGCGCACGGGGTCATCCGAGGCGTGCTGTGTCAGCGTCTCCACGGTCACGGTGTCGCCGGACCGCACGGTCAACGCCGGCGGCAGCGCGCGGCTGAAATAGCCCCAATGCACGGTCTCCGGCGTTGCCCGCAAATGGTGATGCACCGGCCCGGCTGCGCGCGCGGGCGAAGGGCGCGGCGCCGGCGCGGCCGGCACGGCCTCACCGTCGAGCCGGGGCGGCGCGTAGCCGCGGTTTCGCCCGTCCTGCGGCACGCCATGAGCCGCCCCTTGGGCCTGCGCCCGGTAGGTGCTCGGGGTCATGCCGTAATGCTGGCGAAAGGCACGGCTGAAATGCGCCGGATCTGGAAACCCCCAACGGAAGCCAACCTCGCCGACCGCGAGGGCGGCCTGCGCCGGGTCCACCAGCGCCTCAGCCGCCCGCTCCAGGCGGCGGCTGCGCAGATGCTGGCTGAAAGTTCGGCCCTCATCCTCCAGCAATTTCTGCACGGCGCGCGCCGAGACGCCTTCCGCCGCGGCGAAGCGCGCGAGGTTGAGATGCGGGGTGTCGAGCCGGCGCTCGACCGCCCGCAGGATGCGCCGGCGCAGCGCCGCCCTTGCCGCCACGCCGCCCCCAAGCAAAGGCGACATGATTTCAGCAAGCGTACTTTCAAGCGTGTTGAGCACGCTGTCATCGGCCGCTTCCATGGCCTCCGCCATCGTCGCCAGCAGGCCTGACAGCACCGGCTGCGGCCCGGGGCGCACGACCACGCTCCGCGAATCGTCTTCCACATCCGGCAGCCCGGCCCAGCGCGTGTCCGCCCGCGAGACGCCGACGAGCACCAACCGGAACAAACCGGGCGCCGCGCAGAGCGGGCCGGAGGCGGCGGGCCAGTAGAGCAATTCCCGCTCGCGCGCGGTCTCGCCGGCCGAAAGCCCGAGCGCGCCTTCGAGGCAGACGCCAAGCCAGAGGCGGTCGGCGTCCGGCTCTAACGTTCGCACGAGGCGCTGCGGCGCACCTGCGATCAGGACAAGGTCCGTGCCGTGTGGCGTGGTCCGGCGCACGAGCCTGCCGGATGGCGGCTCCGCCTCCGGCTCGACCCCGAGCCCGACGCGGCGCAGCGCCGCATCCCAGGCGGCACGGCGCCGGTCCAGCGGATAAGGTTCAGTGCTGAACCGTTCGACATTCATGGCCAGGCTCCTCACGGCTGCGCCGTGCAAGCGCCGTGCCTGGAAGGCGCCGCCAACAAAAGCCGCTTATTCCGGCGGGAACACTGCGTGGCAAATTCGCGCATGCACGCCCTGCCGACCATCCACCACCTGCGTGACCGAGAAATCGGCCGCAACGCTCATCAGCGAATAGGCATCATCGCGCGAAAGGCCGCGATGCTCCGTCAACAAGCGCAGCATCTCCAGGCTCGCGTTGCGCATGGCCTGGTCGAGATCCTCGTCGAACCCATGGGTGATAAAGGAGTCCGGCGTGCGCAGCAGTGGCGAGGGAAAGCTGAAATCGCGGCGGATGAAGATTTGGAATGTGACGTCGAGCGACGCCTCGATCGCGGTGCCGCTGATCTCGCCGTCCCCCTGCGATATATGCGGATCGCCGATCGAGAACAGCGCGCCATCGACCTGCACCGGGTAAAACATCGTGGCGCCGGCACCGATGCGCCAATTGTCGATGTTCCCGCCATGGCTGCCCGGCGGCACGGTGCTGACGCGGCCCTTGGCGTCCGGTGCGACGCCGGCGGTGCCCAGATGCGGACGGACCGGGACGCGAATCCCACGCAGCGCCGGCTGCCGGCAGCAATCCCGCGCCTCGGTGATCTGGCCGGGAACCAGATATTTGCCCGGGAAGTCATAGGCGAACACGGCATGGGCGGTCGCGGATGCCGGATCGATGCGGTAGATCGTCACCCGCTCCTTATCACCCATCTCCTTGTACAGATGCCCCCAATGCGCCGCCACATTCGACCCATAATGAAGCCTCGGCCGCATCTCGAGATAGCGCACCTCAAGCACGTCGCCGGGCTTGGCGCCCTCGACATAGATCGGCCCGGTCATGATGTGCACGCCCGGATTTCGGTCGGCTTCCGGCACGCCCTTGAAGATCGCCGTGATCCCTTCGTCCATCATGAGTTCCGGCGCGTCGCCCGCATGCTGGGTGACGGCCTCGGCACGGATGATGTCACCGCTTGCGACCTTCAGCGCAGGGGCGAGCGCGGCATCGAAATAGCCCCAATGGATTGTCTTCGGCGTGGCCGGCAGCTCATGCAGCACCGGCCGCAACTTATCCCGCTCTGATAGATACTCGTCTCGGATCAAGGTCATGTCGATGTTCCGCTGCTGCGCGCTGGGCGTGGTTCAAGCCGTATCCTAACGACGCGGGGCGCATGGCGCTTAGGATGCCCCACGCCACTATTTGCCAAATCGCACAGGCCGTTCCGGAAATGCCATAGCGGTAATCAACTTGTTAGCGCATATGCACATAGAGCAGGCAGAAACTTGCCCGCTACGCGGCAATAAACTTGGCGCGTGCCGTTTTCACATGACGGACGGCGGAGGGTACGAAATGTGCCCCAAGGCCGCGACAAACGCCACCGTCGTTGGCACGGCCAATGATCCACAAAGGGAGGCGAGAATAACCAGTCAGCCGAACATCTATGTCACCAGGACTTGCCGCCCATTGATCCGGGCTGATCGGC
>Ga0310811_10000596_pt1 | contig 46461 bp, 60 predicted proteins | sample YCmetagenome_FD_207642 | JGI IMG/M metagenome (GOLD analysis project Ga0310811, IMG submission 207642) | Soil microbial communities from experimental microcosm in Duke University, North Carolina, United States - YC | ecosystem: Engineered > Artificial ecosystem > Soil microcosm > Unclassified ...
TGTCTACCAGGACATTCTTCGGTCGGGTTTTGATTTTGGACTGATTGTTGTCGAGATACGGGGGAATTGGGGTGCAATAGAGACTTGCTTATACAGAGTGCGGGTTCACGGAAAAGATATTCATGACGAATTGTGACTGTACTTGATCATCATCGCAATATGTTCATTTTTACTCCTAAGTTAGTGGTGTCATCCGTGCACAAGCAAATGCACTAAGCACGAGTTTGTCACTCTCGTACGCCAAGACATGAAGATAATTTTAACTTACCTATTCTTTTCCCAGCGTGCATCTAAGTCGTTCTTTCGGGAACTATTGTTCATGTCGCGTCAGGCAGAACCCGATATCCAACACCTGGGGTTAGGACGGCGAGCGGCGACAGGGAGCGTGAACTGATGGCTGCCATCTACGACAAACCTCTCAAGCGTCAGGACTACTCAGGCATTGTCGACAAGGACAAAGCCAAGGAGGCTGCCGACAAAAGGCGGGAATCAAGCCTGTTGAGAATCCGAGTGCGGATGACCCCAAGGCTGGCGCAGATGTCGGAAAGATTGTCAATCTCCTGGTATGAGACTCTTCCGCGGACCATTGATGGCAAACCGTATGGTGGTGTGTCTGTCGTTGATGATGATGCAACGTGGTGTTAATCCGTTTGCAGATAGTCGCTCACCACGTAGAGCTCGTGCTCCTGGCACTTATGAGGGAAGTTAGAATATCTATGTTTTGGAGCGAGCGTCAAGGTCAAGGGTGTTGCATAAGCATAAGTTGATAACAATCGATTAGCGGTTTGTTTACATATGCATGTTTCCCAAGGGTTCTGAGCCCGGCAAGCTCGGCACACTGGAAATCAAACAAAGAAAATATCAGATCAAAAAAGATTAAAACTGCCGTTGCTGTACTTACGTATAACCAGGCCATTCCGAGCCACCCGATAGCAAAAAATGTGTTAAAGCCGAATAACAGGACTACGCTCACAATCTGCGCTGGTCCATTGTTGATATATCCTAAGATGGCCAAGAGCAGCATCACAAGGTATTGACCGATGGCTCCAATCAGCATAGTCTATCGTATAATAAGCAATAAAAGAGGCAAGAAAATATTCTGTGCCATTGGCAGCAGCGGTAATCCGCGCGTTGACATCAGAGAGACCAAGACGCTGGAATAAGATAGTCTGCGTGATATCAGTATTGCCACAGTAGATCACGTGGTGGTATAGTGTACAGCGTAACTGTTGAAAGCGCATTTTAGATCACAACGGGTCACATCGCTGGAATACCCACTGGGCAACGAGGTTGATGCCGGTCAGTTGCTGCATCGTCTGACATACTACAGCAATGACTGTTCGTCTGAAGTTCTGGCTGCGACCCCTGGTAATGAGTTCACGTAGTGAACCTTGACCAGTAGATGTTTCAACAACAACAGCCTCACGAATGCCATAGTAGGTGCGCTGAACTTCTGGATCAAGGGGAAGTTTGTCTTCCATTGCGGATATAACGGCCATCGCTTCTGCGTTCCGACCATGGTTTACCAACCTAGGATTCTGATCATGACAAGAACTCGCCATCTCGATGACCCGGGAAGCTTACGTAGCGTGCCAGATCGAATCCGTTAGTACAAGTATGCATATTTTCAGGGGGAGAGAACTCACAAATCCGATGCATGTCACCACAATAATTTTAAACACTAACTGCAGTGATATCGGAACTCTCCACTGAGCAGACGACCAATTCACGAAGAATCTGATTTGATCGTTTTCATCGGTCAGTCAAGCCTAACCTGGGTGTGACACCGAAACATACAGTGCTAAATTAATCCACTAAAGAACCACGTCAGAAAAATGAACGAATGGAAATAACGGCTCGCGTACACAGAGCCCCCTCCATCATAATCCTAGAAAATTACAGTCAGTCATTCATCGTATTGCATATGAATGGCATACATTCGACCCCTCTTTGCGGAAGGGAAGAGCTCCGCATGATATGTTGGCACTGTCGATGTTTACAAACTTGTTTCAGCAGAACTTTGGAGCCAATAACAAGCACCACTGACTATCAGACCAGTTCCGCAGCCTGTAAAGATACGAGCAAAAATCAAGTGTGCAAAAGAAAATGCAGTCGTTTGCAGAATTGCCCCTGAGGAATTCAGCTGGTGTTCTTAACGCGATATAATTCACCTACCGATCATCATTATACTGCCTCTTAAAGCAATTGTTCTACGGCGACCGAGCTTATCTCCAACCCAAAGATTGAAAAAAAGCACCGAAGAGACAGCCTACTTCCTGCATTGTATAAGCACAGAAGATGGCGTACAGATAGTGAAAACATACATAGATGGCAGTTGTGAAGCTCTGAAGAGTTGCATGATTGGGATGGCTAGCCTCCACTACGACTTCAGGGAAGGTAGCCTCAAACTTTTAGAATGAGATATATATATTCCCATGCAAGCAATAGAATACGTCGTGACCTGATTGCCCGTAATTAGTGACAACATGACACCTTGGTCATACCTGGATCGCAAAATGAGAAGATTTCGATCGAGTTACTTCTGAACGCACCCGAGGAGTGTGAATCCAGTTCCTGCTACAAATGCCACTGCAGCCGTGAGCTTACGACCATGCAACGATGGCGCATGGATAGCGATATCCGCTGGGTCCAAGTCGAATTGTTGGTTTATCTTTGAAGATCGAGATTTATATACTTGGGTGGCTTGCCTTCGAATCTGACAAATGAGAGCCTCTCTCCACGCTGCTGATGCGACCTCGGGACTTCTGGCCATCAAGTGGGGATCAGGATGCAGCTGCGGAGATCAAAATGGTTCTGCCGTTCATGATGGGAGATAAGGTCAACTATCAAATTGTACGGTTCGGATTCCGTGATGCAGAGTGGTGTTGACGTCCTGAAGAATCCAAGTATTTTCTATAGGAAGCTCCCAGTTCAGTTGAATATCCGGCGAGATGTGATGAAAGTATGAAACTTGAAGATGTTACTAAGGGCGACTAGCATTAAAGTTCCGAGGCTCTCGGCGAATCAAGGACACGAGGCAGACGAGAAGTCTTCAATGTACGCGCGAGCTATAATGATGTGGTTATAAGATGAGAAGGGATTGATGGTGATCAACTGGATCAGCATGAGAATAGGCACAGACTGTCAGAAGTACTGACAGCTTACGACAGATAACTTGCTAAATGCTTACCCCGATCTCATGATTGGCACGGTTCACTCTCACAAAATGTCGGCAGGAGAGCCCGCGGTGCCAGACAGAGACAGAAATCTCGACGCTGGACCCTGGTAGATATCAACCGGACTGTGATTCGTCGTTGAACCAGCTCAGAAGTAAAGAAGAGGTGAAGAATTTAAAAGTGATATTCATTTGCGATTGGGTACCGTCGGACTTTGCCGGAGGACGTTCCCACCATGCGTATGAACTCCTCCTCGAGATGGGTCACAGCAAACAATGTTTACTCCCTACTCGGTACCAGCCATATGGAACATAATTTGTGATTTTCATGCTCTCTAGTCCACCAGTAACAAAGCCAAATTTAACAAGTGCGTTTACCGTATGAGGATTTACGCAAAGTGATGCTATACCCATGATGGGGACGCTCGAACTTCGTGGACACAATGGCAGAGGCATAGGCGACTGTAACGCTGATATAAGTCAGGCAGACATCCAGTCTAACTCGAGCGTCGAGTGACATTTTCAGTAAATAATGCTGCGAGCTGGCACCCCACAGACGGCGCAGGAGAGAAGAACAACCGATATTCGACATCAACAAGGGGTCGCCTTATGAAATGATATATACGTACATTATGGTGCTGAACTTTATGAACAGCGGACGGGACTGCTGGGTGGGCCTAAGTTTCCCAATGTCATCCTCGCCTATGGTCGTGTGGGTGCATCATGGACTTTGAAACAACAATGGGCATAACTGCGAGAACAGCATGCAAGATACTTGGTCTGTTATGGTAAATTGCATAAGAAATCCAGATCACAGTCCCATGTTTGTGTCGTGCGAGCTAGAAACACGATTTAGTCATAAAGTGAGATCTTCAAGGAAAGCTCCAGTGGCGGGATTTTAGTGCATGTACAGGGCGGGCGGTGGGCAGGCATGCCTTGGATTATTTGCAAACTGATTCACTGTTTGGTCACGGTCTAGGTTACTGATATCTAGAACTACAAGAGGCAGTCGTCGGGAATTACCACTGTGCTTCCCATTCCATAATCCAAGACATCAAGCTTGACATCCGATAATGCTGGAAGAAGACTGTTATTATTGCCAGAAGAAGCACAAGCGCACATATCATGCATGGTATTGACTTGTCCAATCAGATAGAGCATCACAATCAGACGCAGCCATGCCACTCACCAATTTGTGGGCTACCTGCAGGTTTCGTGATGTGCCAGCCTCTCTTAGCTCCTTGGTCTCAAAAAGGCGTATTGATGTCCTTGGGCCAGTTTCAGCAGTACCTGTGGCGATTCTACAAGTGTGCGTTGTAAGATTATAATGTGCCTGAAAAGGGTGCATCAGTTGAGCCCAAAATAGTGTGTAACTCTGGCTCACTGCTAAGGCGCGTACAATGCAATTGCCTAGTCAAAGAAAGTTTTGGGTTAGAACTGAAACAACTTGCGTGCAACTTACCATGCAACAGAAATGGAAGCCGTGAATCATTTTTCACATTCCATACACAGACTGTTCCACTGTCGCTGCCCGCCATCAGTCTAAGACCTTCATCGATCCAGTAAACAGGCAGGATGACATTGTCTCGAATTGTGAAGTGATATGATGTCAACCATATAGCGCCAGGGATCTTGTATACATCAATACCATTATGCTGGTTGAAGATGGCGATCCGGGTTTCATCAGGAGACAGGTCAGCATGTCCTCTAGATATTTAAATAAGCTCTTTCCTCATAATTTGATAGTAAACGTACATTAGCGACCGAAGGGGAATGGCCCAGCGTGTTTCACCGGATTCAGGTTCACGACAGCTGGCAACTATTTAGCGAATGTTAAGAATGACAATTTATTAACCCACATGATTCCCTGGTATAAGTAGGTCGCCAGCAAACAACCTGCATCATCACCGGAATGAAGCCAATGCAGCGAAGTCACAAAAGTCGGCTCCTGAGCAGTCAAACTCACGGCTCCTGGAGGGGATAAATCATTAATATGCTGAAGATGATCTTTGAAATAAATAAGTGCCAAAAAATTAACAGGAAAATATAGGGCGCACCTTGAGCTATATATTTCCATACTTTCAACTCTTGTTGCGCGCCAGTGGCAAGCTTCAGACCCGAACGGTCGAATGCAAGATGTTCAATGGGGCAGTTGTGAGCACGAAAACACAGTGTTTGGATCTTTGCCTATGATCAATCGTGAGTGTATTTGAATGGAGACAAATCATGACATTTGATTACCTTGCCAATGATGAGACAAAGGAGTCTGCCATCTCCTAGTCCACACCACACCTCGTGAAGACGTACAGGTGCCCATTTGAGTGCAAGGACCCCACTACGGCAATGTATTATGTGGAGCGCAGTCCCAGAGGCAGCATTGCAAATAACGATTGTGCCATCCATACTGCCGCTAGCTAAGAAAGCTCCGTCCTCACTAAAACCAATACAGTCAACAGAGTCTGTGTGGTGGTTATGCACCCATTTTTCGAAATATTGGAGAGGCATGTCTCTACCGCGTGACCAACCTTTGAAGTCTATGTAGCTGGTGCAGATACTAGGTGAGGAGTGAGTATGCCATTTCCCGAGAGCCACTTTTGTCTTGTGCCACTCACGTGAATGTGCAAGTTACGGCCGGTCCGTGTAAATGTCTTCGCAGGCCTTAGATCTGTGTCTGTGCCGGAGTCTTCATACCCCTCGGCAGATTAAAGTGGAGTTGTAACGCCACACTCCTATCTGCTCATCATTCCCCATCATCCTCATCGTTGCCCGCCTGCCCGCCCGCCGTCTTGAAATGAATGCTGATTTTGGGCTCCGTCTTAATCGAGTGATATCAAAGGCGATGTCAATGATAGATACAGTGTGAGGTTGAGGCTGCAAGATGTCGTCTTTGAGCTGGCTTGAAAGAGATCGAAGTCGAGAAAGGGCATGGCAACCAGCTCTGTATGCCGCTGCATGGCGGCAAATATGGACCCGACGTCCATAGTCCGTACTCAGCGTATGACAGCAGCGGGCAATGGCAGTGGTGGCAGGATGTCAGGCACTGTCAGCCGCTAGCAACTTCAAACCCCGCCGCCCATGCCAAGCGTACACACAGACCGGCCATTTCAGACTCGCCCTCAGACTCACAGCGTGCCACACACCAGTCACTGGCTGCAAACGGGGTTAAAATTACGCATCAGAACATGTTTACTAAGCTCCTCGAATCCACCAACGCGTTCTTACTCATTTCCTGTTGCCCGAACTTTGAACGGGCTCGAAACGGTTCAAACTTACCCAACCACTACCGCTAGTCCAAATTGATTGATGCCCTCAAACACGATGAAGAGGACGACCGGATTCAATCTCGTCCAGCGATACGTAAAACTTCGTAGTGATCTTCGCGAATCACATCTGGAATAGTAGGGAAAAAATGAGGTCAGTAGGTGCGAAGTTTGTGATAGCTCTTTTGAGCCCTCCTGCAACTAGTAACTACGTCCCACTTTGCATCGTGTTTCCAGCGCAGCCTTCAACACGGAGATTCTATCACACTGAGTCTGAACTTGCAGCGCCTGCGTTCTGCAGATGTATGGACTCCGCAAGGACTTTGAATTCGAATACAGCCAAGAATGTATTGGACAACATCACGTGTGTGTACTTTGATTGCATTATTTGCATTCGTAGTTCTGAGTTTGTCGGTAGTGCAACTACCACGACAGAGACACAGCTATCATCGCACGGACGTTCCATTGTCGATAAGACCTCCCCTGAACAAGTGAAAGTGAGAGAAATGACATGAGATATCGATCGAGTAGTAATGATCGACGTGAGTGTCACCTTCTCAACTTTGTCGCTGTGCTGGCAGGATAAGTGCAGGTTCAAATGAAGCAATGAGTGAGGGATCGGGACGAGAGGCCGGTGATTCCAGCGAGCGTTCTGTGGTCACGAAGAAGATAATCGTTGATGTCTGTAGGCAGGCTATGAGTTAATGGTCGTTATTGTTTGATTCCGCTCCTCCAGGTTCCGAAAATTCTCCCATGTGACGACAATATTTCTGCCAAATCGATGAGACTCAAGCATATGCAGGATATAAAAGCTGGTTGTTGTCCTACAGTGTTCCCCCATCCTCAGAGATATCATTCGAGATCCCCCTCAGGAGATCTTATCATCTCGCACAGAAAATGCGTTTCTCCCTCCTCGCCGTTGTTGCTTTGACAGCATCTATCTTTGTCAGTGCATGTTCGACCGAGGGAGGACCTTGCGTAGACCCACGCTCTCGACATCGCTCGCAGACCGGATGTTGTCAGCATTCAGCAGTCCCAAAGCCTTCACTCCAGGGGGTTTGCACAAAAGTACGCAAAGGCCAAGTCAAAGCACAGGCGGGGCACGAGCCAGCGGGTGAGACTAGCAAGTCCCGATCAATCTATCATGCTACTCATGTCGATATTTAGTCTTAGAGACCAACTCTACAAACATCTTGAAACAGTTCCAGAAAACGATTTCGAGGGATTCAGCACTAAACTTGTACAGGCTGGTGGGACGCTCGAGTATCTCAAGTATGCCGATGCCTTGTTTGAGATCCTCCTTGTCGGCGGGCTCATCCAGCCGGGTGGGTCATATCTTGATGATGGCGCGCCCATGTCGCCATTCTCTATTTTCAACGCACGCAATCCGCCCGACATCGAAGAGTTGAAGAAGTATGTCGATGTGTTTAACAAATTGAATCGAAGGTGCATGCGATTGTGGTCCCGCGTAACATATTGTTCATGCGGTGTTAATCATTATGAATGTAGGTTCAAATATCTTCAGAAACCGTTCGAGGAGCAAAGTCTCCTCACTCTCCTGCAGTACATCGGCCGTTGGTCATCCGAGCAACGTGACAAGCTCGTCATGACACTTGGTCTCCTTCCGCAGGGCCTCGTGACCACAGCTTGTCTGCAGAGTCTAACCAAGGATCACATCATAAAGAACGGTAAGCTCACGCACTACACCTTCGTACAACATGTGACACGGAGAACTTTCAAATTATAAACAAGGTAGATAACGTTGATAATTGTGGGAGTTACATTGCGAGCCATCCAAATCACACATATATGATCTAGTCATGCGTATAAGCCTGCCAGAAGCGAGCCAACTCGGCATCAAACCTCCACGAATAAATTAAGTGAAATTTGAATAAGCAATAGTTGAAAGTGTCAACGTACCATGTGTGCTTGGCTGTCTCTGCTATATCGGTGTCTTGCAGTGACATGCGACGCAAGAAACACTGTTCCAGCATAAACCGATACAAATCCAGGTGCAGCAGGGCATCGGCAGTTGTGTAGTTATACCTGAAAATTGCCGATTGGATTGGCTCGTAGACGGTGGCCATCTCCTCATTACGTTCCAACAGCGACCAACCATTACAGGTGACTGGGTCAAACTGGAAAAGTGTTGAAGAGGAGCTCATCTGAGGTCGCAAATCAACCCCTTCGAAATCCAAGGCCAGCTTCCAGGTATATCGATCCCCAACAGTACGGGTCACGTGAGGGTAGAACGAGGATGTGCTGAGAGGTAGGGCGGAAAGCCATTGAAAGCCCCGTTGTCCATACTTTATTGCGACACTAATATCGTGCAGCGGTCTTTCCCGCCAAACTTGAAGAGTACACCGGTCTTCAAAGGTAGCAATCGGATACAAGGAATAAGCTGCATCAAAGGCTACGAAGTTCATGACACATGCTGCCGACACTCAGAAAATAATAAAATAATGGAGCTAAGCCATGAACTCACTGGAGTGGAAATTGATGATGGTGTCAAATGGGCTCATGGCGCATTCTATGACCTGAATCTTCCGATAGCCATTGGAGCCATGTTTCTCGAGTGATAATACGGATCTGACTCCTTTGATTTGATAGTCCTGGCGCATTCGAGTGTTGTCCCATTTATCAGAAACAATTTCCCGGTAATCCTGAGGTTGCCTGGAATGTGGCTTGAATTCGTAGCCTTCCCTTTCAACAACATAGTCCATGACTTCTCTTGCATGTCCCGGATGGACATACATGTCCATGTCAGCTTCACCATAGAATGTCCTATCCAGAAACTGCAGTGCGTTTGAGCCTGCAATGAGTGTACCAGTACGTGCCTGTAGACTGCGAAAGAGGAGGGGTTTGCTGATGAAGCCAGAAAGATGTCGGTTAATGTTGAAAGCGCGCCTGGAATAATCTTTGGATGCAGCATATGCAGCATGACAGCTGCGCCCAAGGCGCGCAAGCTCCCGAGGTGAGGTATGAGAGAAGATGTTGTCGTAAACAGGAGCACAGCAGAACACTTCGTTCGTCACACATTCATCTGCAGGCTGAGGCTGATGAGTGAGTGACTCGAACATGGGGATTCAATTGCCAACTGAAATCGGAAGCCGAGGAAAAGGGACTTGACTGACCAACTAACTTCAACTTGAAGTGTATTTATATAACTTGCGTTAATTGCACAAATGAGCTGTGAATTGCGATTGTCTTAGACAAAGACAAAGGTGGCATTAACTTTACTACTCCAACCGGCATTGAAAATTGACAAAGCCAACATGACAACGTGTCTAGGGGATTGTTCCATGGCATGTCAGTTGTTTGTATAGCTCGTTCATTCATCTATAAAGAACCTTTGACTACGGTATCAGGGTAAAAATGATAAGGATAGTGTGATAGGACAAAGACACTCACGACTGAAAGGTCAGCTTTCTCAGCGTTATCTGTTAGACTGTTACTGTTTCCTTGTTTGTGACATAGCAAAATTTGGGTACATTACCAAGCCTCCCCAAGGATTAAGGCACTATACTAGTCCAACAAGAAACGGTGCCACTATTTGCGGAAGTTAAGTCCAATGAGCTTGGTACGTAGTAGACTGACGAGGTTTTTACTGCATAGTTATGTTTATGCGTGAAGTCACATGACCTTCACTTCTCATACTAAGTACATAGAATAGCGCCTTCTGAACTCTATATATTCAATGAACACATGAGTCCCCATCACTGCCCTGAGTTGATCCAGGCATACTGGTCTAGCTCAATAATTGCGATCTGCGGTCCCGGGCCCGGTGCCACGAACGTTTTCAATGGCTCACCAAATTTTATCCACCGACACGCCTGGTGTTCAAGCTTCCTATCAAAAGTCGTCCGATCCCCCTATGCATCGTCAAAACTAGAATTCTCTTTCCGGACTCGGAGTCCCATTTTCTAGCTATCAACGAACGTAGTTGACTCAAATCTATGTAATGTTGCTGAGTTCTATCGTGGCAATATCCGCCGAATATGAGCGTATCGCCGTATATCTTATCATAACTCGGTCAAAATTTGGATATGAAACGTATCTGATAACGTACTAGACGATATGCATGACCATGACCTTTCGCCATTATGCCAGTTCAACACTCGGAATTTTAAGCCAGCTTCTTTGCGTCTTCTGTGTTGTGGTCATCGTCGTGAACTCCGCTGCAGAGAAGTCCACCGGAGAGCACGTGTCCGCGATTAAAAAATAAATTCAGAGACGGCACTCAGGCTGTTGGGCTTTGCCAAAAGGGACTACAATGGGATGGGACATATCATGTAAGTGTTTCATCCAGGTACAGTTCAAAGTTTCGGGCGACTGACGGGTTATAGGCATGTTGTCGATGCCCCACAATGCAGTCGCATAGGGTCGCATTTCCAATGGTAAGTAGCGTGAAAATTCTTTGCAACTGCTACCGTCGTCATAGCCTTCGAAACAGTAGCATTTCGCACGAATGATCTGATGATAAGCTTTAAAAATTTAACAGAGAATGAGTTAGGTTTCACTATCATCATGACATCATCAGGCTGAGATACACCGAACCTCACCGGCGGTCTTAAGCTCGACTTCATGTTAACCTCGCTGGCGAAGAGCATCAACAATGGTTTCCAGCGCGAAGCTTGCCGAATCGTAGAAAGAAGTGGAAGCTGCGCGGCTGGTGAGAAATGAAGCGTGCAGCACAGCATACAGAGATCAAGTGAAAGCTGTGGGAGGTGGAAGGGGGTCAAGCGAAGTTGGAAAGAGGGAGACCCAGCCAGCACGGAACAAGCCAAAATTTGGAAACTGGAAGCATCGCTGCCAAGGCCGTCGCTCAATGTTCTCGAGCCATCCGAGGAGGGAGACGGTAGTGATGAGGAAGACGCTAATGAGAATAATCGAGTCTGATCAGTGATGGTGGGAGTAAATAGTCAGTCATTTACGTTACCGGTAACCGAATGTAAAGAAAAAGCCAATCTCTCTGCTAGTTCAAGTGGATGGTCACCGTGGAACAGTGATATGTAAAGACCCAAAACACTGATGGACCATTCAGATAAGCTTTGTACCAGATGCAAGGCCGTGTCAGACTTGACGCAACCTGGCTAATTAGTAATTACACGGATCACTAGTACCAAAACTGGCACCCCGACTAGGACCCCACAATTCAAGGCACCATACGACACCTCACTACTCTGCTCACCACTCACTAACCAATTTTCTACACTAGATCTAACCAATGCCACTCCAATCCTCATCCCAACAGTGCGGGATTATTAAAAATGCTCAAAACCTTATTGTGCAAAATTAAGAGTACAACAAAACACGGTACGACCTCTATGTTAATTCTTCATGCTACTAATCATAGAATACCAGAGCCCTCAGCGCTCAGCTCGATGGATTCCCGAAGCGGTGCTCTAGCACGGCATACATCTCCCCCGAGTGACTTCGCTCACCATTTCAAGAACAAACTCTTCTGGGATCATCGCCTTCAAGTATTTCCACAGTGCACACTAGTGGTTTGGGTTGTATTCACTCTCACCCTCGCGGTCAGGGTATATAAGAGCGACAGCTTTGTCGAAATCCACACTCCGGAAGTCACATAATGCAAGCGGTCGATCTACAGCTGCATGCGAAATAGGGCGCCACAGGTTTATGATTTGGAAGCGTTTGCGGAGGAGGGAAGGAACTTCTGTTGGTGGGTGTCTTAATTAGTGGTAGAACTCTGTGTGATAATGGCTACGCTTCGAGAGGCAGGTGGATTGGCATCCGTCTCATGTGGATTGGCATCTCTACTATATGTGGATTGACGTCCGTCTCGTGTAGATTGGCATCCCCACTATGTGGATTGACATCCGTCTCATGTGGATTGGCATCTCTGATATATGTGGATTGACGTCCGTCTCGTGTGGATTGGCATCCCCACTATGTGGATTGACATCCGTCTCATGTGGATTGGCATCCCTAACTCGAGCAACGGACGCCGCAGGAGTTTGGTCCATATGAGCCCGGGGGACTGGCTGGCGTTTCTCTGGGCCACTGTGACCCTCTTCATGAGGTCGATTCTCTCGTGGTATACTTCGGCGCTTCTCTCCCATACTGAAATCCAGCATTGTCAAGCTCCTCCCTCCCGCACACGTCCTCGATTTGCACTTCATGCGGGTCCTCAATCCAGTTGTGTAAGGCCGTCTCGCCAAAGTCTGCATACTGCTCAAAGAAGATCTACTAGCATCGTTTCTGTACGCAATTCCCTGTTTGATTCGGAAACGACTGAAAAAAGGTCTCTTGGTAAGTGGGTTTAGGGTCTCGATGTTCTATAGTAGAAGGCCGCGAGACTCGAGGTCTAAAGCTTCCTACACCAAGACAGCCGGCCTTCAGCACATGTACAGCCGAGGGCCAACCAGACACCGTTGGACTTCCCCTGCATATACTAATATTCGAAAGGCGATAACAAATTAAACGTATTCACTTTAAAAAGCCTCCACTTGCGAATATTCCTAACGTTCTTCCTCCTTCACACTTTACATAAGCCAAAAGCTGTGCATTCCATTCTCATCTATATCGCCTACGTTCATCTTATTGTGATTAGTAGCCTAGCTATTTCGATCGTGAATATTTAAATGAAAGGATGTATCATTGTAGTGAAGTAGCGTCGGCGTAATTGGATAGATTTCGTGACAGTAGTGACATTTATTCTCATTATATCATAACCCATCGACAGTCCGTACTTCACAAATCAGGATACAGTGAGCGATTGTTGTTGATAGTCATGTGCAGGGTAAGTTGAAAACAACGGGGACATAGTGAATGACCATGGTCTTTCAAACTGGAACACGTCGTCAGATGGGCCACAATTTGTCAATCATAAGATGCTCACATATATGGATACTGAAAGACCCCAGTGCAGCCCTCGCACTGGGTCATATCCTCAACAATCGTAATGGCAGCAATCTTGGATATTACGGCTTGGAGTTCTTTGCACTGATCTTTTGCTGCTGAGATCTGGTTCCGATATGTGACGCAAGCATCCATCTGTCCATAAATTTGTAAATGGTAAATTAAACGATCAACGGACTCGGAGGAACTACCAGAGGACCAATCAAGCTGATATCTCTATCATTAGACACGTGTTCACTGGTGCTTGAGTTGTCCATGTTATTGGTGACGATTACCAGATCTTCTTCTTCAAAAATGGCAGGGGTGTGCATGATGGTTGTGCGGTCCCCATGACCCAAGATAACATCCATAGCAGCACGAAGACGACCTGTCACAAGCATAGCGGGAGAAATGTATTCACAGCCAACATCATAACATCTTTGCTTAGTTTTATACAAAGGAATATCCTTTGTACGATGGGCGAGTGCTTTATGTAAGTACTCTTGAAAGCTTGATGGCTGCTTTGTGACGACCAGTCAAAACCGGACAGTGCAAGAGACCGTCCGGAGCCTGAGAGTACCGCATCGTGCACCGCCAACTGAAGCTGCTCTCGCACGATCTCGACAAGAAATTTGGACAAATATACGATGCAAAGGTAGTCAATATCTTGCGTCGTTGTGCGGGGATAGTTCGAATGGTTTTGACACGATGCGGCACTATGTTGTGTTTGTTACAGGCGGTTCATATCGTGCGGGAACGGTACATATCACATTGAAACTAGCTACTACAAAAATACCAATACAATCTCTGCAATACAAATAACATTCAAAAGCATAGCACGAAAGAAATCGGATGAGAGAGGAATTGGCCCCGAAAGCACGGGTCGCGTGCACTCAATACAACGGACCGTCGATGACAGCCTGGATGGTGTTCTTGATCCAAGCGAGGAACACTGAGCCAATAATTGAATAAATGCGACTGCAGAAGATACTAGGAGCACTCGAAGCAGGGGAGACAGCAGTAGTGGCAACAGTGAGTATGATAGCTTCGATCGCAGATGCAAGAGGCTCCTTACTGATACTGACACGAGTGTTGGGTTGGGAGACGCTGACAGCGGAATCAAGAACATATGGTAGTGACGCCGAACCATGATATATGTGGCCTACGGGGCATATCACAAAGCTTCGGTCGATGTCTAAACGCACTTGGCGCTCGTAAGGATAGAGTGGATCATGCAGAAGGTTCTGGCGGAGCACGGACTCCGAGGCTCGGAGCAGGGCAGGCCTGTGAGCATATGATAAGTTAAGCAGTGTTCTTACCTTCTTGAATCCACCAGGACGAAGGCACTGAGCTCACAACATGCAGTATAATCGTGGTGCTTGGAACGTATGTCTGAAGCCAAGCAATCGCCATGGAGAAATGTTGCAATAACAAACTGTGTAGCTTGACAACTGAATGAGAATGCCCAAGTGCCAAGCCATGCAGAGAGTACGCCTGATTAAGCAGCTCAACATTAGACAAAAAAAGGCCGATACGAACCCCAGATTGACATGACCCAAAAAAATCTCAAAGACAATGGATGCAGATCGTCTGCGAGACAATGAGACTGCCCCGCCGAGGGACGACCGATGGGATGAACGCAAGTAGGCACCATGCGCAGCTTCAACATGGTTGACGTCATCACGAAATATGCACGAAGTGTCTAGAAAAAGCAAAACGAAATTCACAGAAATCCCAAAGAAAAGCAAACTTGAGACATTCTCACCTCAAACGCCAGAGAGAACGAGGATTGTGAATAGGAGTCTCATCTTCCCGACAGACGGTGCGCCACGCAGCGATAGAATCGAGAGCGTGCGTGATCACGAACTCGACGTCGGTGGTGCCCTTTGAGCGAGCGACCTTCATAAGAGGCCGTGAGAACTTCGGAGAAAAGCGAACCTACACCCGAATGACCAATATTTGCGAGCGAGCGAGCGAAACAGTGACAAGATAACAACATGATTTGAGGTTAAAAACAATATATACAAGTGCAAGTGGCCAACAAACGACATGATGATGCGGATTCCAGCTAAAGACAGCACTAGTGCGAGCGGAGTCTAGCAACGGCCTAGGTTTTAGATCGATCCGAATCAACATTACTATAGAGCGGCAAAATAGGGTCGCCAACATGTGCGTCCTAGAAGCTATAATCGGCTGCAAACCCCAATGCTTTCCTCATTACTTCTTCCTCCTTCTCTTTTGCCCTCACTCGGCCTTCCTGCAGCCGCTGGAGTCCACTCTGAATACTCTGAATATGCACTTGGATTGGAATCCGCTCATCGACCAGTTCAGGGGCTGCTGCCCTCTCCCGTAAATCTTCCATATCCTCACTCATCGAATATAGAATCTGGAGCACAGCCATGATGTGGATTTGCGCTTGCTTGCGATAGTCATTGACATCCATAAGCAAATTTGCGTGCTGCTCGTAACCTCTAAGCGTGCGTCGGTTTCCACCCAACTTGGTCCACAGCGCCTCGAGGAGGAGAGACTTCTCAGCCGTAATAAATGCATCCTCTTGTATCACAGCTTCCCGTATGGCAGACAGATCTTCCTCGAGCATATTCAAGTTGCGCAGACATATCTCGGCTTCCAGAATTAGCCGCTGTATGGCTCTCGAGAAGGCTTCCATGGCACTGGAAAATGCATCCATTATAACGTCTTGCATGGTGGGTGCAGTGCGAAATGGAGCCAAAGCTGCGATCGAATACGGTGATTCCGCGTTCTTATCTGCATCCTCTACGGTGCGCATTGCATAACGATTTACTGCCATGATGCTGGTGAAGATGAGTATGAATGTCTTTAACGGAATTAGTATAAACTACTCACTTATCAACTGCGCCGGCAACTTTTGAACTGAGTTTGGTGAGACTCCTCGCGGTCATCTTGGCATCTCTGACAAATGTTGCCAGGAGATCAGCCAGCGCATCGTTAGACTTGAGGAGGTTACTGTTGCGGACCAGTGTTGCAAGATCAGCTGTTGCGAATTCTGCCTTCCGTATTTCGAGGGAAAGTCCAGATCCTCCAGCCGATCCATCCAAAATTTGCTCGAACATCAAGCTTTGGTATTGCATAAGGTGGGGGAAGTCTGCTTTCTGTGGGCTGCGCGCTAATACCAACTGGGTGCACAACACCGACCTTGATACCAAAGGAAGGAAGCACATTGGGGAAAATGCCGTGTGTAGCGTACTAGAAATGCGCATCATGGCGAATGCCAGCATCCAGAGAAAGAGTAGTACAGATAATGGTATGCGCAAGAGTCTCGTTGCACGAATGATGACATCAAAAAAATAGTAGCTCGAAGCTGACAGCGCTTCCTTCACCTGATGCTGGTCTACATTCTTCTGTCCCTTGGGACGTAGGGGTACAGCACTGCGACGACGGCAAGAAGGTGTTCGAAGAGAAGGTTGTGAGGCGTCCATAAAGATGGCAGTAGATGAGGGTTTCTGGCAATTCATCTACACGATATCAATGCTCGAAGGCGTTGAGTACTCACCTCAGCATTACCTTCACCATCAAACTCTATCATCATAACTAGTGCTACTAGCGCGTTGTTGGGAGGGAATGTGTATCGCTGACAATAATAATGTGGGTCAGTCCGGTTAAATACCAAATTGTTGCCTTGAATTTCCTTTGTCTTTTTCTGATTTTCAGTTCTCAATCGCAAACAAAGACATAGCCGGAACCCGACCAAAAGCTCTAAGGAAGGGCACCATGAGTCAACATTGTGACCAATGGAGTAAGGAGTGGGAGAGGAGATGATAACGACAATTATTTTTTGCTTTGTATCTGCCGTTGCATTGTGAAAACTCGAGAGAATTTCGTCCCCTGCGGAGCAGTGCCGTCCCTTCATCTCACCATATCGTCGAAGGTGAGCCGCGAGTGCAAACGCCATAGAAAGTGTGAATGTTATGATGAATATGTGACACGGATCGCTGTATCCAAATCAATGAGAGGCGGTGGAGAGAAGGGGTTTTCCATTCGACACCAGTTCGACGTCGCGCATTGACGTCCCATTTTCTGCAGCTAAGCTCCTTTCTCCCTCTACTCCCGCATTCATCGCCCCTCCTCGCGAATTCTCACATTTTCATTCCCACTTGCAGTACTCTCGTCTCCTTGGCCACTCGCGCCTCTTGAAAATTTGTTCCCGTTCTCGCAACTCAGAGACCATTGCCTTAAGCTTATGTCAATTTAGTCTCACTTTCAACGTTGGAGTAAATGATACGTACTGTCCAGGTGGACTTTCAGCGAGCGGGTTCGATAGGCTGTCTTAATCTCGGCTCTACCGCAGCTGCATAATGTACCTTCTTGACAGATTAGTCTGAATATCGAATTTGACCAGCCTTTTGATCGGAACGATGATGGAGTTTTTTCGGCAAGCGCTTCGGTCGAAGTTCAAGGGCTCGACAGTCTCCCAACTTTGAACCCACAGCTGCAAGTTCCAGCGCACGTGATCTCCTACACCCTCCGACAAGCCAGGTATGGATAATTTTTGAGACGTTCCATATGTGATCTAACCAGTAATGGCCGCAGGATCTTCCACCACTCACCTTTATCACTCTCGCACCAAATCTTGACAGTACATTTTGGAAGGGAAGACACAAGGGCTTCTTCCACTTGCTCCTTGGACCAGTGGGCAAGATTCCCCATGACTGTTATACGGATCTTGCGAACGATTTTGGGGGCAATCTCACCTGAGGCTGTTGAATCGACCCCGTGAGTTTGGGCCACACATGAAGGTGCTTGCCTGATAGAACCGGAGGAATCGAAGCCACTGCCTTCATGCTATCATAGGAGCCTGGCTGGGTTGGGTATCCCGGGCCGTAATTGTCTGTCCAGGCCTTCTTTGGAAGGAAGGCTAAACGTGCGGACGGTAAATGCCAGGGACTGTCAAACAATTTGGAAGCCTGCACGGCGATCAGGAGCCAGTGTAATGGTGCATGACTTCGAGGTAAGCCTCATGGCTTGAAGAATCGATATATATCAGGTGAACAATGCGATAGAGAATATCTACCTCCATTTATTGGACTACGTATGTGTGATTCTGCCTTTGAGCCAAATATAGACTGCTGTCACACACGTCATATAATAATTACGATTCGGGTCAATACGTGGTTCCGAAGACATACACCAGTCAGCATGGCTAACGTCGCATGTTCGTATCTATTCCTTTGGCGCTACTATACATTATTCTGATGCCCAACGGCAACAGCATCCCCTAGCAGCTACACGTTTAGCATACCCCACTCCGAGTCCACGGGCCACAGTATCTCCCTCAGCGAGTTTCATACTCTAATCGCGATAGATGCAAGTATGTGTTGCAATGTTGAATTTAATCAATGATGTTGACACTGCAAAGGTAGCTACCGGGACCACAAGGAGACTGTCAGGCGCACCGAGGCCATAGTTGGAGCCTTGGCGTCGGATGTCTCCGACATTACAGAAAAAGTGTTAGCGCATGGAGCCACATTAGACGCCACCTACCAGTTGGCCCAGGACGGCATGACAAGTAGCGAACATATTCGTACTCTCGTACACGACATGAGTGGTGCGGTGAATCGCATCGATGGGGATGTTTCCCTCATGAAGCTAGAATTTGAAGAAATGAAGGTCACATTGAAGGAAATTCGAGATGCTATGACCCTAGTACTAGCTAAACTACACTGAATCCCATTGTTGTCCATGTATCGTGTACTTAACAATCATTGCTACATTATCAATACCCAAGTAGGGTCACAAACTACTCGAGGTGCAGGAAAATGCTCATCATTGCCTTAATGAGGTGGTGGATGTACTACATCGACTTCCTACATACATGGATGTTCGTGACGAGCATGAAATATTAAGTTAAATATCGGTATGTGCGTAGAGTACAAGCCGTCTAACCCGCTATATACATGCGGTAGTCAATGGAGACACGAAAATCATTTCGGGTGTGCCGTTTTGACCCGAACCGAATTTTGGCAACGACTTTCTTTCGTAGGTGCATGAAGAGCCAATTCGATGAGTGGCGATTGTCCAAGGACCGGTGTGTATATTTCTGCGAATCAGCTGGGGAGAAAGCTGTGGTAGGTGGGGCGTTCTATGAGGCGAGTTTCCGGTGGATTTAGGCTTGATTTTGGACTTTGTGCGTCCCCAACTAATTGCAGGAGGGTGTCTCCCTTGAAGGCACCAGATTCTAAAGCAACAGTGAAGGGCTGACCGCGGCTATATGAGCTGTGCTGTCGTTAGAAATAGGCACGGCCTTCACTTGTACGAATGACATCATAGACCTTCATCATATGATTGAAACTCCCCATCAACAGACGACTCAAAGCCATCACTTGCGAGCGAGGTAATAATCTTCTGATAGTTCAAAAATGCACATAAACAATGGCCATAAGCAACCAAGTCTCCAAAGCGCAAGATAGGACGGACCTGCAGTAGACAAGGTTATCGTACCAGATGGGAATCTTTCAACTTGCTCGGCTGTCGCTGCATTTGAAGTATCCCCGCCCATCATCATCTCGCAGTGGTGTCGAATAATATCTTGGTCATGTCATAAGAACCGGTGATGATGAGGTGCGGATTCGAAGTCACTACTACAATGTCTGAGTCGAACACGTCAAACGCTGAAGGCAGAATATGTTAGCAAACCTATCCGTGGGAATCTGCAGTCGGGGACGACTTGATGCGCCCGCGCCTGCTATTCTGATAATGCATCCGAGATTCTGTTAACTCGGTATACAAAGAAACAGATTGAGTGTCTCATCATTCTTTCAAGTCGCTCAACACATTACTAACTATGCCTATGCAGAATATAATTCTTGCAGAATTTTGCTCTGAAATTCCTATTGCGAATGGACAAACAACGGTGTTGCAATTGATGGATGTTTCATCTGGGCCACATTCCATCTTCGAGACAACTTTCCGACAACGGTTTTCGCTTCCAATAGACACTACCTGTGACCGGTATGTACCATATTTCCTCACGATCTCATAGTACAGCATTTCTTATGGGAACTGCAGCATTCATACTCATGATAGCGGTGAAGTCACCCCAAGCATCGCCAGCGATGCGGTTCTAACTCCCAAAGTCCATCAATGTACCCCACCCACTACAAAGGGCAGTACAGTAATGACCCGTAGTGATGATTTGTCTCATGGCGAGGATCGTATGACGTACGTGACTTCCTGTGCCAATTCAGCAGAAGATACTAGCCACGTAAGTTGGTCATCTTTGGACCTTGGTGAACACTGGTCCTCATGATGTCTGACAGGTCGATGACGTTCTTTCGAATAATGCACCCCTCTCAACAGAATACGCTGTGGAGCGCTCTGTATATCTGAAGCGCTTTGTGCGCAGAACATCGACATTAACATACGGATGGTTCGAGACCACTGGTCCACAGCCTATTGATACCCCTCCTAACTTTTCATCTTTTGACGATATACAACTCGGTGACCTGTTTCTCCACCGCACCGATCAGAAAGTGGTTTGCTGGATCCGCGAGTATTCCCCCAGTGGTGCCGTGTGGAAAATGATCTTGCCGGGAGATAATGGGACGCACAATGAGGACTTTTCTTGCCGAATTTTAGCGTTACATTCGGATGGGAATCCCACGTGGGTTCTCCCCAAAACTGTAAAGAGGTACAAGCGATTGACACGAGCTAAATTGGCGGACGAAACCGCTTAGATGGTTGTGTAAAGCGCATCGTGGACATCTTATGCATAGAAACTACATTCATGACTACCTCACTCGCATTATTTCACGAAAATATCATTCGTGTCACCGCTCTGATCCACAGAGAAAAACTTAGTGTACAAGTACTCGAATTGAAGGAGAGTAGTTATTTGGGCGTGCTGGACAAAGGTTATAAATTGCTGACTTTAGCATTTAATGCAACAACCTACTGTTAATGTGTCTCACAGTGTATTATCATCATGAGTCATGAAGGCCACCACTCCGATGGCAATGGTATGCTCCAGTCTATCTTCATTGTTGGTGCGTTGAAACTAATTCAAGGCCAAACAACTACTAGTAGCCAAATCACGAAAACAATCTTTATCAGACATAACTGATGTCCATTTATCCATGGAAAAGACTCAGGTTGCGAATAATGAGAAATTTGATAGCATCCAGACTGATGTGTCAAAAATCAAGGGATCTCTCAAGCAAACCCATAAAATCGCAGTAGGCTATTGTGGAGCGTTACAATCATTTTCTAACTTTTGTTATGCAGGAAGGCACCTCCTCCCGCCTTATGGATTTGGAAGATGTAGTGGCATCTAATCAAGCAAAACTGGAAGATATGCTTCATAATGTGCATCGTCAACTTCATGACATTGAAAATGCGATGGGTACGTACTGTATAATACTAACAATATCGTTCCTGCTTGCTGAGGGCGGCACCAGTGGCGTCCAATACCAAAATGGAGCCCATCGAGCGTATTAGCACCATCGAATTGTCTATTCTAACTCTCCATAATGTAATAGCAAAGTCTGTGGAACACCACAAGGCCATTCTTCAATCCGGCAAAGTACTTTACCAGAAACTCTCGGAAGAAGTAGCCGATACAAGGGCAGAAATCGGTCAGATCGTTGATGATATTCTCCAGAATATCTCTACATTCCATCAGTCCACTACCAACGACTTGGCCGCTCTTCAAGACTCCGTCAATAGATGGCCCGACTCATATCTGCAGCCTACTATTCATAATACCATGACTAATACCACTCTTTTGTCAGAACTTCAATCGGCGGGGTCTGAGAACTCCGCATGTCATGCAGATAACATCACCAGTCACTGGCATGCGGCTGACGATGAGACGGCTGTCATTAAAGTAGACACTGACATATCGTCCCAAACCTCCCCCTTTACCACCGAGCCTGTTACGACAGCAGTCATTTCACTCAGAGCATGCATGGATTTGTGAGTGTCACAATTTGTTTTGCAGGATTGACTACTAATGATTAATTAGATTTGGACATATCTTCGACTCAATATCACAGGTTGCATGCTGCGACACAAGTCTTCGTTTGGTTCACACAATGCTAGGAGTCATTATCTTAGCCAAGATCTTTCGCAATGTTGTGCATCTTGGCTTCATGAAAGGTCAAACACAGATTGAAGAGGCCTTGACTCTCACACCTCCCAGCGGGATGGAAGAACGACTTATGTGGCAATTTTGTAAGGATGCATGGGGTACGGACAACGTGTAAATTTAGTTCACCGAATTCTTTGACATGCTTGTTGCAATGATTCCGCATAAACAGATTGACACATGGATTGACATACACGTGTCATAATTCCCTTTCAGTAGTGATTGCGCCAGCGATTGCCAGGCGATGCGACTGGATCCTTTGTTCAAGCATTGTTGAATGATTCGTGACTCATGAGGATTACAATCCGCATGACACGCGAATTGAGGATTGACATCCACGTTGTCACACCACCGGTAAAAGTAACGACCCCAAAATTTTGAAATACTTACTATACTGCTGTTTGATATGCAACCCACTGTATGATAACATTGATCTGGAAGTTCCGGAAGTAGGTCAACTCCTTAAAGCTTAATTGATTAGAATCATTCAAATCACGCTCTCACAGTGCCATGAGTCGATGCAGACTATCCCTTCATTCTGGAGAAATGCGACCATATTGGACGGACGGTATCATAGGCAAGGCGATCACCAGGAATGATGCCACAGACTCCCTTTATTTACGTACCGATGGAAGCATTCAGGGAGCACAGCAAGTCTAATTGGTCGATACAATCGAATTTTCATGTGCAGGTCTTTCAGTCCCTTTGTCCGTGTGACGCGCGCCCAATGCGCTCTCGGCATAACGCACATGCCGAGCAAGGCGGAATTACCTCTCTTCCCACTTGTTCGTCATCGAGTTAGGTATGTGCATGTGGGGTTGTTTCCATTGTCATGTCGCCTCGTTAGCATATAGCTTATTTCGTCACCCACCCTGATTTTCTCCCTCTCACACGTATTCCTCGTACTACAAAACTCTCCCGAGTCTTTCCGGTTGTGTTTTTTTTTCTCGCACTTTCATTGAAACGATCAGTCTTCCTAAAGATATCTGCTTAAAATGTCGGAAGCCTCGATTACAGACAACATTCACCGCTGGTGAGGCTGCAGCTGGTCAGGATTCCATTTCAATTATGATCACGAAGTCCCTCAACAACTTAATCGGTCATGATTCTGGCATGTCGGACAGGTGGTGTGGCAAAGATTGTTGTCTTATCAACAAGAAGTTAAGGTGATATCTAGGCCAGAAAGTACTGAGTATCGATCAATCAACGTCGGCCACAGCTGGTTCTAGTACTGATCGAGATTCAATACGATAAGCAGTCACCTGACAGAACATCATGAAGATTTCAGAAAATCATAATGCATCCTAGACAATCTGTTTACTCATGTTGATGATCAATTCACGTTCTAATTGTCCTCACTCAAGTCTCGTTGGAACGCAGACCAGGAGGATTTAGCCAGCAAAACGAGGACCCCGTTGCAAGAGCAAGGAACCCCCCAGTAGATTCGGAACAAACAGCCCCAAACTGAAACGAGTCACAGGACATTTCGTATTTAGGTTCATCGCTCAGCATTGGGGAATTGGACTCCGCCTTGACAAATGCGGTACAGAGCCAGTTCGCATTCACGCCTCTTCACGCTGGACTTCGCATCAACACCAGACGAGTGTGACTTCTGGAAGCTTCCGATTCAACAAATTACCGATCAGGTTCTTTCGCTCTTTCCTTCGCTGGTCCGATGCGGCTGTTCTTGATACTGGGACAACTCTTATTTTAAATCCGACTGCAGACGTAAACGCGTTCTCGTATGCTAATGCATGGACGCAAGACGACTGGTGCATCGGCGGAATACAGGCAAATAACGGAGTGAGAGGGCTCTCAAACCGAATCTTAGTTTTAACCCGTAGGTCGACTCTGGAGATTGACTTCTCGTCATCAGAAGCGGTGTGCTCGTCGCTGCTGGATGCTCCTCCCTCGCAGGTTTGCTGTAAGAGAATGGGGTAAGCTTCTTTGTTGACGACAAGACTCATCTATAACTGAGATTTTGAAGCCTTTCACTTGGTCCTAGGGTCAGGCAAAACCAACAGTGAACCAACCTGTCCTCCGTGCTTTGGGTGGAACAACCTGTTGGTACGAGATTTTCCCAAGGCATCCCGGACGCACAGAACGAGGATGATGTTGCTGCTCAACTCATCGGCTTTGTGCAGCAGTTCCTTGAGGTCTTTTTGGAACTCAAAGCTAAAAAGTTGTATTTAACGGGTGAACGTGTAGGTTCTCAGAGAGCGTGGTAAACATTGTATTGACCATATTCTGAATAGTATTCAGTATGCTGGAAGATACGTGCCTTATGAGTCAGCGGTCATCTTCTTTGAACGTAACTCTAAGACAAATGAAGATATCGCAAATTATATCTGAAAACCCGACTCGGTTAGACCTCTCATTGCAAGGGATGATCGTAAATGACATTTTGACGTGCTCTGTCTCTTCTCAAGGGCTCATACGTGAAGCTCAGCCTCAATCTCGTGGTATGTAGTGCAACAGGAAATGTTTGCATTGGACTTCTCTTTTAAGTTTGTCCATTTCACTCGGACCTAGTTTGCAGGTCACTCACTAATCGATATCTAGTCAAACGTACATGAACCACCTCGACCACCTTGACAAGAAGGCCGCGACGGGCAAGTACGTCACATACCCTCCAAAAGGTCTTTTTCCTCCCAAGTATCCGACTCCATCGAATCTCCGTAAACCATTCAATAATTGACTCAAACAGCAGCTTACCCCCTGCACTCACTGTATTACCGAATGTTATCGAGAAGAGCCGGCGGACCGTCATCGTGCACGGACTCGCGGACTTCATGTACATCGTTGTTTTCTGCATTACGGTTCCAGAATTTGCGCCAATAGTAAGTCTGACAGTGTTGTCATGCAGCACTGTCTAACGTAGCGACGACCCTCATGTTGATTTGTTTCAGGACGAGTATTGCATGATTGTTATCGACGTTCGTGGTTTCGAGGGTTCAGCACACCTGCTGATGTACAGTCGTCCAGCACGTTGGCCGATATCACTGGTGATCTCACTTGCGTTCTCGAACATGTCGAGATTCAATCTGCTATTTGTCTCGGGTATGTTTTGCAGAAGATCTGGTCCGACTTACCTAACATCTTTATACTAGTCATGACTGGGGTTCTGAAGTCTGCTACGAGGCTGCGAGGAGACGACATGATATCTTCTATGCATTGGTTGGCGTGACCGTTCCGGTAAACAGATTACCGTTTTATCAAATTTCCTGCCCAACAATCATCACCAGTATTTGCACGCTGCTGGCCCTTTTGCAGACAGTCATGCCCAAGCTAGCTCACCAAGTTTTCTTCGAGAGCCACACATCAGAAGCCATAGCTGATCTGAGCAAGGATATGAGGAGAAGCTTACGTGCTACGTTGCGCACAGTAGACAGCACCCCTCCAGATAGCTTCCTCACAAGCACCACTACTTATCTCGGTGCATATGACAACGTGACGGAGGTATGATTAGCCCTCATTCTAGCATAAAGCTTACTAACCTTGACTAAATTCCTCCGATCCCACTCCAGTGCTATCCTCAGGCACCAACCCATTCACCCAGTTCCCATCTTCAGCAACCTCAAAGCGTTCCTCGCCTGCGTCTCCTCACCAGACGAGTACGGCTTTGGGCTCGTGTCCCGTGGCTTGGTACAGAGTCAATCTGCTCAGTCGTCAGCCTCACCGGAAGTGCAGGCGACTTACGGCGCTCCTTAGTAGATGCAGGTTGTGTGGGGTATACGATTCTAGTTCTCCGTCGTGGTCTCTGTTACCGTCGGCGGGACGGACTTTCACACTGTACACACGTGACCTGCTTACATAATACAGTGGAGCCCCAACTTTTTTTTTCATCAATTCTCAGTTATCAAAGTTTTGCTCACTGATGGATTAAATCCCGTATCTTAGGCATCTTTGTCTTGTGGTATGTGGCAGCGGTCATTTATAGGCTATCTCCATGCTTGATTTTTTGACATGTGGGCGAGGTGTCCTGAAGTGGCGGGAGGTCTCTGCTCAGTACACCGATGAACCTGCCATAAGTCACTTGTCAGCTGTCCCGATGTTTGGCATGTGGGCGAGGTGACTGGAAGCGGCGGAGGTCTCCGCTCTTGTTCGCCCATGAACTCATGGTCATACGTTAGTTGTCTTGATTTTCGATATGCGGGCGAGGTGTCCTGATGCGGCGGAGGTCTCTGCTCAGTACACCGATGAACTCATACTAAGTCATTTGTCAGCTGTCCCGATGAAACTGTGGGCGAGGTGACTGGAAGGGGCGGATGTCTCTGCTCTGGTCGACCGATGAACTCATAACTATACTTGGTATCTTGGTTTGGTGGCATGGGGGCGAGCGGTCCCAATGTAATTGAGATCCGCTTATGCTCAGGTGTTTCATACTCTAATGGACGCTTGTTGGAAGATGGTAAGTTTCGGGTCAAACTCCAGTACGCTGAACTTCTCTGCATCGAATGGACGCCAAGTTGGCGTTAGCGCATGCGATGTACCACTCTCACCCTCAACTTAGATGTGCCAACAGTTCGCCCACCAGTTTCGCCTTCTCCTGCCATTGAGCCACCCGCACCCACCTGCTCTACCCACTCCAAAGCCACGTCCCATTCCTAAGCCGCGTCTTATTGTGAAGCCACGACTGGAAGCTCCAAAGTCACCTTCGCCGAGTCCACCCACCCCCAAGGAACGTCCTGCTGCGAAGGCACAAGCTCCGAGCTCACCTTCACTTACTCCGAGTCCACCCACTCCTAAGCTACGTCCTGGTCCTAAGGTGCGTCCTGTTCGTAAGGAGATTGCCTCGGCAAGCTCGACCAAAGGCCGGCCGCAAGACTGCCCTGCGCACCTCGTAGTTATTCGCCTTTAGTCATTCCTTACTGTGTCCAATATCATATCACATTCCATTCGGAGATGCTCAGAGAGTCATCGGCACGAAACTTTTAGCAGTTGGGATAGCCATCGGCGCACTATTGGTCCTGGCGTAATTCGCACTGTTCTCAGCCTTGCTGCATGGGGCTTGCTTGAACTACTTCTCGTATATCTTGCGTTTCCCGTCGACATCGCATGGGTCAATCTTCTCACTAATTTCTAGCCGCTTCGGAGTCCACAGTCATGAGTGTGTTCATGGCTAACGTCGTGGGTTGTAGATGCTTGCGTCGACGTCACGATGAGTTCTCACAGCAGAGGATATAGTTCTTTAACGTCTTTTCTACTCATGGATACTACTATCCCACCTGGAAGACTTTGAGCCATCGACCTCTCTGTTCACATTACGCTGCTATGCATAGCCTCAACGATTGTAGTGGACAATCGAAGTGCCTGACAATGTATATCATAGATCTCAATGTGAATAGCTAACCTTGATCAAATATAGTATCTTCTTCGTTGCGCGAGTTTCCCGGATTCAATAATCAATGTTTGGAAAAAGGCTACGATGCAATTGATCGTACCCGCACAGAAATTCCTGTTCACTCTTCTCGTCCCTCGTTTAAGGTCTGACGTTTAGTTGGCATCTACGTACCCTATTTCTAACCTGCCATATCATTCACACATGTATTCGTTGACCTGGCTTAAGTGCCGCTCCTCCCTTCACATACCGCTTTGATTTCGTTGTTCTACCACCTGCTATTGTTTTGAAGCTTTGTCGCTCTCCTTTCATGTCTTTACCGCTCCTCCATTGACATACCGATTTGATTTCATTGTTCTGCCATCGGCTATGGTTTTGAAGCTTTGTTGCCCTCCTTTCACGTTAGTGCTATTCTCCAGTTACTTTAGTACTTCAAGAAGTTATTATATTCTCCTAATCTAACCCTCCGAGACAGCTCAACTCTGCAACTCAACACTACATAGCACCTGGAATGAAACCTCGACTTCGGGGAGGCGGTACTGTGGGAGCTAGGTCTAAACCAGCCACTGCCACAGCATTGAAGAAATGCATGTGCATGTCCCAAGGGTGCGCTTCTGAGACATCTTGGGATGTGATATCTCAGACCTTTGTTGCGGGGCGACTTGTTGGCCTTAAGGAATTCGAACACCATAAACGAGAAGATGAACGACTGCATCTGGGCACCAAGTACAGTACCTCCGAGTCATCTAGGGACCTGACGACACACTCCCCAGCAAACAATCCTTCATGTGATGATGACAAGCATTCACGAGGTGTCCGCCCACCATCTCTGGACGGCCAAACATCAAAATCAGCCCAGAGGCATGAGCGTAATATTTTCAAGGGTTTCAAAACACTTTTGGACCTACAAGACAAGGTGCACACGTTGGGAACACGTTGGGAGCATATTCAATCTACACTAGACGATTTAGTGTTTGTTCACCCCCCATCCGATCTCTGTGATTCTCCTATGCCAGAGGGACACACGAGTGGCAATACTTCCCGTGTATTAAATGATGGGCCTTATGCCTTACGCTATGACACTCCATCGAATGCTCCTCTCATTCATTACAAGGAGGAACTTCTTCAGCTACTGCATGCCTCTGATGTCATTCCTGATTCTGGAGATGAAGAGCTTCAAGATGCGAAATTAGTTTTGGCGCGAGAGGTAGAAAGCAAAGTCTGTGAAATTGAGCAGATAAAAGAAAAGGCATGGCGGCGCATGAAGCAGACGAGGGGTGCAGGCACTGCAGGGACAAACATCTACACCATCAAAACTGGTATGCAAACTGTGCCACGTTCTGTTGTTTTAAGACTGTCTGATTCAATAATATTCTTTCAGCCCAATTCCATCAGCGCCATTGGAAAACCCGGAATCCCATTGTCACGTTATGCTACTTCTTAATTGCTGTCCTTCACCTCATATGCGGCATCTCACTCTCCCACTGCCGGTTTATCTTGCACTGCATCAAGCTCCTCTTGGAGCTGTCATCTGCCCCCAATGGAACCATACCCTCTATGCCTGTTGATCCACGGACGGTGATTGATGCTTTTAATCTTAACCCGGTCTCAAAAACCTTTGTTTGCTGTCCGAAATGCTTTTCATGCTATCCGCTCGATGACAGTCATTCCTATCCAGAGCGCTGTTCATTCAAATCCACGCCAGATGCAGCCACCTGCAATCGCTTGCTCCGCAAAACACGATCCATTCGAGGCAAGCGCTTTGTCTATCCAGCTAGGCGTTTTCTCTACCACGACATGAAGCAGTGGGTTGGTAATCTTCTGTGCCGGGATGGTATGGAGGACATTCTTGACCGCGAGTTACCTACTTGCCACGATCAGTCAGCAATACACGACATCCTTGAGACAAAGCTATTCCGCGAGTTCCTTGGTCCAGATGACAAACCGTTTTTCCGACCTGGTGGAGGACGATATGCCTTTAGCTTATGCATGGATGGTTTCAATCCATACCATATGAAGGAGGCTGGCAAAAAGGTCCATGTCGGAGGCATCTACATGATTTGCTTGAACCTTCCGCCTGAGATCCGTTACGATTTCGAGAACCTATTCTTAGTCGGCATTATACCTGGACCTGGTGCACCACTGCTCGAACAGATCAATCACGTCCTAAAGCCTCTGGTAGACGATCTTCTTGTCTTCTGGAATTCAGGTGTATACTACGCCAGTACTCCCAATCACCGTAATGGTCGTTGTGTCTGGTGTGCAGTCATTCCCCTGATATGCGACTTGCCTGCAGCTCGCCAAATGAGTGGATATGCTCATTTCAGTTCACGTCATTTTTGTTCATTGTGCTGCCTGCGTTTGGAAGAGATTAATAATCTTGATCGATCTCATTGGCTTCCTCGCACCTGCCAAGAGCATCGACATTGGGCTGAACGATGGCGAAATGCCCCTTCGGAGAAGGAACGAAAAAATATATTTGACATGCATGGTCTCAGGTGGTCAGAACTACTACGACTCCCGTACTGGGATCCTACTCTTTTTACCCTGGTAGACTCCATGCATGCCATGTTTCTTGGAGATTTCAAGCGCCACTGTCGGGATATCTGGGGCATGGATATAAGGCTGAAGGATGGTGATGGGACATGGGTTGATTCGGGAGCAGCAACAGAGTTTGACAAGGATTCTGATGCTTTATTAAAGGATGCATGGGAGACTCTTCGACACGGGACCATAAATGACATGCAGAAGTTGACACGGTCTCAATTACAACGGCTCTGTCGGGACACTCAGATGCTTCCTGAACCACGCTACATTGACCGGAAGAAGCATCTCTTAAAGAAACTAGAACAATACGTAAGTGCTCCGTGCTTGAATATGCCTTACCCTGATCGATTGGTTTGTTATAATCATAGCGTACCGAACTTGGCTGGCCTCTCACTCGTGATACAAATACTACTGGTGGCATGACTTCACGGAAAGGGAAGAGCGACCCTGTGGACAATGAGGAACTTTCTGTAGCAGAGGATATCTTTCGCAGAAAACCTGACAAGGCTATCAAACGAACTTTCCGTCATGCAGTCCTAGTTGCAATGTGTGCTGCTCGCTTCAAAGTGGGTACGTCAGCATTGGAGCCCCAAACTAAACAAGCACTGGCAGATTCTTTGATCCAGTGGGTGAGTTGCATGACGATTGATTTGCCAGTGGTTGAGTTTTGACTATTGTACAGCGTCAACATCACCCTGAAACTGTTGAAACTTCCTCACCTGGCCCTGTTCCTCAGATAAAGAGACGAAAGGTAAAAAAAAACGATACAGTTGTGTTGGGTGCAGGTGTTCTGGCAGAGGTTCAACGAGATATGGCACGGACAAGACTTCCATACTGGGTCTCACCCGCCCCTCGAGAAGCAGGCAGTACACGGGTAGGCAAACTTTCGGCCGACCAATGGCGGTCATTTTGTACCATTCATTTGGTAGTGACTCTAGGCCGTATCTGGGGGCCTAGTGATCCAACGTCTCGCATTCGAAAAATGCTTGATAACTACATGGATCTGGTAACTGCAGTCAAAGTTGCCTCAATGAGGACGATGACGCCTGCCAGAATTGCATCCTATAACCTTCACATGGACCGTTACCTCAAAAATGTCTTAGAACTTTACCCACAGATTAACCTGACCCCGAACCATCACTTGTCCGCCCATTTTGGTGAACTTCTGCAACGATTTGGCCCTACCCATGCCTGGCGATGTTGGATTTTCGAAAGGATCAATTATATGTTACAACAGATTCCTACTAATAAGAAATTTGGTACGTCTGTCTGTTGTATGCTGGCTAGAGATATTGTCTCATTGCTATGCCTCCCAGATGAACTGGAGAAAACCATGTTCGAAAATTTTTGCATTGCACAATCACTACGCTCTTTGATCACTCCGGGCCAACTTCCGGACGTTCTATCCCGGTTTGTGGATGTCTTCACTAAGACATTTCGTGATGAACGATCTCGAGGCACCTTGATCAGCGAGTCCCGAGCATTCAAAGTCAAGTTTTCTGTGAAACCTGATGTTACTACTGCATCATCGCGTCGTCTCTCTCAGTCTATGTTCTCTGCGATCCAAAGGTGGGGGGCTAGGAACAATCATGAGGAGAGTCTACTACTTGGAACCACTCATAGCAAACCTTGCTCACCGGTGGTGAAGGTACATCATTCGTTGGAGAAAGATGGAATTTTGTACAAACCTCATACGACTCCCGGCCAAACAGAGCCACAGCCAGCATCTGGCACTCTACTATCTGCCTTCAACACTTCAAGCGATGACGGTACCCATCGTTTAGATCCCAACCCCGATCATCGTAACAGTGTTGACACCACTCATTGCTTCATTGCTTTCTGTGATGACGCCACGTCCCCCGGCAGCTGGTCAGCTGGCCGAATACGAGAAATATTGACCCATGAATCTCAAACCTTGATCATAGTTGATCCTTTCCGTGCGCTTTCACCAGTGGATGTGCATCATGACCATTACCGTACGTATCCTGCATCAGGTGGCAGGATTTTTTATGATGAGCCTGATCGGAGTCCCGTCATCATTTCGCCAATGGAGTTGATGTGCCATGTGGCACTTGTCCAAAATGTTTCTGATGGAATAGTTGCACCTCACTGCTTGACCATCCCTTTAGATCGGGTGAGTGGATACTACTGCCATCTCACTGCATTAATTGATCACAAACCAGGATTGAGCACGGTCCGCTGATCGGAAGGCTATGACATTGCTATGATTTCAATCCTTTCATTTCCCGTTAAACTCAGTCTCAACTAGTGGGCGCAGAACTGTCTTGAGGCCGCTGCGTAAATTAGAGCCACGCTCGGTGATCTATATATGTGTAATATTAGATGTAGAACATTCCCGACACCCACTTTAGTGGGTAGAGGGTTCTGTAGAAAATAAGTGTCCAAGCCATCTGTAAACTTTTGTGCGGCATTTTATTCCCTTATTGGATCCCGGTTCCCGCCTCCGATCCGGTTCCCGCTTGCGTTAATCTTCGCCTGTAATCACTGCCTGGGCCCTGTGTGCTTGAGTACCTTTCTTGGCTCCATACATCCTCGGTTGAATACACTCGCTAGCGTATGGTGTAAACAGGTGGAACTTGCACTCACCCATACCTCCTTGATAGCACACTGTTGTTACCTCATATAGCCCTTCTTGCCTCTGAAACTATCTTTTTCTTCTTGCCATGAAAATTTGAAGTGGCATCGTTATACTTGTATTCCTCGACAGTCCAAGCCCTCAGTGAGTACTTTCTGCTTCTAACTTCAGTATCGTGACATTCAAACCTGCTTGGAATAGGAGATTGGGACTTTGTACTCGATCATTCCTGTTTTGCCTGCCGCAAAAAGAGTACAGAGGCCCACTGCTCTTCTGTCATCTGCAGTGCTAGATTTAGTTGAGGTATATGATGGTGAAGGTGCTGTGATTTTTAGTAAGTTTGTCCGCCCAGTGCTGAACTACAATTCACCAACCCATTCCAGTCCAATGCCAGATGTGCGGCAGACCTACCTTTTGCGTCAAATCCAGCGCCGAGGTGAAAGCATTTGCTGCTTCACAGACCTCTGAACCTTCATCGCATGGTTCTGATGCTCTCCCAGAATACCACACTTAAATGTCAGTCGCTCTTCTCTCCTTCGTCGTCTGTGGGCTGCCAACTCGCAAGATCTCTTGTGAGCCTCTGTCCTCTTCTACTAAAAATTTCACTCGACGCTTGAGTCAGACTGGATTTCTGCCTGACTTATGTCAGCGTCATATTCGCCTATGCTTCGCCATTCCTTTTAAAGTGAGTACTGCTTACTGTATTAACTGCTACTGAGCTGAACGATTTTCAGGTGTATCCTTGATGCTATTGAGGAATCTTCCGCAGAGGACTGATTCCAAACATACATCTATGCTTTCTTGGCCTTCCTGTGCACGTTGCTAAAGGTATGAATGTAGGTCTCTTACTCGGGAGCTCTCATTTACGTCGCATCAGGCAGAAGCTGATGTCCGACACCTGTGGTTCGGACGGCGAGCGGCGACAAGGTTGCGTGTAGAGCTGATGGCTGCCATCTACGCCAAAGCTCTCAAGCATCAGGACTACTCAGGCACTGTCGACAAGGACAAAGTCAAGAAGGCTGCCAACAAAAAAGCGGGAATCAAGCCTGTTGAGAATTCGACCTCGGATGACCCCAAGGCTGGCGCGGATTCTATGGAGGTCAGTTACGTTTGTCCACTCTTGTCCGGTAATTGATCTTATCGCTATTGATAGCTCCGTTCGAGATTATCATTGCCACATCCTTCCTCTACAAGTAAGGAAGTCCACTCGTGTCAATCAGTTGAAGCATCTCACCTTCTATTTACAGTCTTCTGAGTCTATCCGCATTTGCGATCACTAAACGCAGCATCCGCATTCATAAGGGCGTCTCTGCTTCGCGAGACAAACGTATGGCTGTCCTTAACGAGTTCATCGGAGCTGTCAAATTCATCAAGTTCTCTGCCTGGGAGGACCGCTGGATTCAATGGGGCATAGATGCACGAGGAGTGGAGATGAATTGGATGGTGAAGGGTAAGTAGCTGCACTATCATTTTTTGGAAGTTGGCTGACGCGCCATTTCACTAGTCCGGATCAACTCAGTGATGTTTTCCCTGATCTAGACCTCTGCTCCTATTTTGGTGTTGCTCATATCATTCTTCACTTTCGTGTACCAAGGTAACCAGTTGACCGTGTCGGTTGCTTTCATGGTGAGTCCGGTGACTGGAAATAAGTGGACATTGCTGATGCAGTTTTTCAGTCTATCGCGCTGCTCGGTATGATTCAGTAAGTAGTTAATGCTGCATTTATCTCGTTCTCGGGCTTATGCAGGCATCAGTCAGCCGTTGAATGTTATCCCAGCTTGGATTGTTTAAATACTACAGGTATGATAGCATCAATCATTTTTAGAGCGTTGTATCTGATGGCGGACTTTTAGACTGGCGTCATACTGGATGGTCGTATCAATACCAAGGGTACTGTCAAGGATCTCCGTGCGCAGGGCGTTCTAGACCACATTGCGCAGGATCCCACTGCAGAAGCCAAAGAAGAGGAGCCTGTCGCAGCCTTTGAGGTCCCTGTTGAAGCGCAGGAGGACAGCGACGGAGCAGACACGCCTGTTGAATCAAAGAAAAAGCCTAGAAAGCTCATCAAGGACGAGCACTGGGAGGCTGGAGGCGTCAAGTGGGCAATTTATAATGCGTACTTGAAAGCATCGTAAGGGTCTCGTTACATTTCAGGTGTTGCGTGGGCTGACTACGGGGCAGGTCGTACTAGATATGGTTTATGCTTGGGATACTCATTGTTTGTTCGCAGAGCTTAAGTGTTATTGAGAGGCTCTGGGTTCGGGTTAGTCGATACTCTCTTCTTCGTTATTAATACTTTATATTTGTTATAGGAATGGGGTCAAGCATACGGCGATGACACCGAGCCAGCTCCGTACATCATGCCGTCCTCTGTATTGACCGAGAATGAGGCGCTGATGAACGGCTACACACCCTGCCATATCACTTTTCATGGGCCCTTTCAAATTTGCTGACTTATTCCCTTTCAGATCTCTACGAATGTGTTCTACTTCCTTGAGCTGAACCCTCGTTTGCAAGTCGAGCATCCGACGACTGAAATGGTTTCCGGTGTCAATTTGCCTGCTACCCAACTACAGGTAGCCATAGGTATCCCCCTCCACAGGATCCGTCATATCCGCACTCTTTACGGCGTGGCTCCTAATGCTTCGTCCGAAAATGTCGTTGCAGTTCGTATTACTGCCGAGAACCCCGACGCTGGATTTAAACCTTCATCTGGATCTTTGCAAGAGCTTGACTTCCGATTCAGTACGAATGTGTGTGGTTACTTCTCCGTCAGCACTGCGGGTAGTTTGCATGAGTTCGCCGATTCTCAATTTGGTCATATTTTCGCATATGGCGAGGATCGATCCGAGAGTAGGAAGAACATGATTATCGCGTTGAAGGAGCTTAGCATTCGTGGTGACTTCCGAACTACTGTCGAGTATCTCATCAAGCTTCTTGAACTCGAGGCGTTCACCGAAAACACCTTCACAACTAGGTGGCTGGGCACCCTTATCAGCAACAAGCTCACCGCCGAGCGTCCTGACGCTACTCTTGCTGTCATCTGTGGTGCAGTGACGAAGGCCCATCTCGCTGCTGACGCTTGCACCAGCGAATACAAACACATCCTTGACAAGGGTCAGGTTCCTGCTCGTGACCTGCTCAACACCATCTTCGGCGTAGATTTCATCTATGAGAACACTCGGCATAACTTTACTTGCGCACGCTCCTCCAAGAATATGTGGACACTGTTCTTGAACGGTGGTCGGACCATCGCCGGTGCTCGTCCGCTGGCTGATGGTGAATTGCTTGGGATGCTCGATGGCCGGAGTCATTCCGTATATTGGAGAGAGGAAGTAGGCGCGCTGCGTCTCATGGTCGACGCAAAGACATGTTTAATTGAGCAGGAGAATGATCCCACGCAACTCAGAAGCCCGAGTCCCGGCAAGCTTGTCAGGTTCCTTGTCGATAGCGGTGATCATATTAACGCTGGCGAGACCTACGCAGAAATCGAGGTAAGTCTTCTGTGGTATAGACGTGATGTTTCAGTGCCTGAGCTAGTCGTCTGCAGGTCATGAAGGTGTATATGCCACTCGTAGCTGCTGAGGACGGTATAGTCCAGTTTGTCAAGCAGCCTGGTGTCAGCCTTGAACCCGGTGACATCTTTGGCATCCTTACCCTGGATGACCCAGCTCGCGTCAAGCACGCTAAACCTTTTGAAGGCCTCCTCCCTCCTATATATGGGTCTTCCTGGTATCATCGGCAACAAGACCTATCAGCGTTTCGTTCGCTGCATGGGTACACTCAACGACATTCTTGAGGGCTATGACAATCAGGCTATCATGGCCTCAACCTTCAAGGACATCGTTGAGGTGCTGCATGACCCTGAGCTTCCTTACTCTGAGGTCAATGCTATCTTATCTGCGCTTGCCGGCCGCATGCCCGCAAGACTTGAAGAGGGTATCCGTGGCGCGATCGAGACTGCCAAATCTAAGAGCGACGCTCACGAGTTCCCTGCAGTGCGCATCAAGAAGGTACTCGAGCACTACGTTCAGGATTCCATCTTGCCCAATGACAGGGCAATGTTCCACATGCAACCCACTGCTCTATATGACGTCCTGGAACTCTTTATGGGTGGTATGAAAGGTCACGAGGTGCACACGATCGCCAACCTTCTTTCTGCATACGAGCAGACTGAGAAACTCTTCGGTGGAAGCATTGAGGCCCGTGTCCTCAAACTTCGAGAACAACACAAGGACGATCTCGACAAGGTTGTCGCACTTGTACTCAGTCACACAAAGGCGCAGAGCAAGTCGAAGCTAGTGTTGACCATGCTTGACTACGTCAAGACAAGTGGTTTGCCTGTTTCGAACGCAGAAAGTCGACTTTACCAGGTCCTCAACGACCTTGCAGCTCTTGAATCCAAGTAGGGTCCTGTGTTTTCTTTCGTTATGATCACTCACCAAGAATTTTCAGGTCCTCTACCTCCGTTTCTCTTAAAGCTCGCGAGGTTCTCATTCTCGGGCAGATGCCGTCATACGAAGAGCGTCTCATTCAAGTGGAAGCTATTTTGAAAGCATCGGTCTCTTCGAGCGTGTATGGCGAATCTGGCACTGCTAACGGGTAAAACAATTAATCTGATATTGTAACTATCGCTAGCAACCTATTCAGGGCTCCATTTCTTGAATTCTTACGAGAGTTAAGTGACTCGCGTTATACCGTCTACGACGTCCTTCCTGCGTTCTTCTCGCACTCCAACCCAGTTGTCACAATGGGTGCGTCTTTAACTTGATGAACTAATGCAGTAATTTTGACTTGGGCCGTCTATCAGCTGCCTTCGAGGTTTATATCCGACGTGCTTACCGCGCTTACTCGCTTCTATCCATTGACTACGAGGAGGGTGATGGTTCAGAGGACGGCGAATTGCCGAGCGCTGCCACTTGGAGGTTTAACCTTGGTCAATCTCATTCGCCACCATCGACTCCAAGCGTCACTGCACCGTGAGTTCACCGTACGGTGGCTTCTTCATTCGACTCACTCACTTGATCATAGTGACCCTCGTCGCCAGGGCTCAGTCAGCGATTTAACCTATCTCATTAGTCGCAGCCAGTCCCAGTCCATTCGAAGTGGTGTCATTTCATCATTCCCCGACCCTGCTGCCTGGCACGAGGCTTCGAGAAGGTTGCTGACCTCCTCCCTATGTTTGACGTCGACGAATTCACCCAGCGTTATGGTAACAACCAGCCGCCTAACGTGATGAATCTGGCACTCCGTATCTTTGACAAGACCGATGACGTTGCCGAAGAAACTCGGGCGGAGCAGTTGGCAAAGTTCTTGAACGATCGCAATGGCGTACTCGCAAAGCGTGGCGTCCGTCGCGTCACTATTCTTATCTGCCGCCGCGGGCAATACCCGATGTACTTCACCCTTCGCAACTCCGGCGGCTCCTGGGTCGAGAGGCAAGCCATCCGTAACATTCAACCGGCTCTTGCTTTCCAGCTGGAGCTCGGCCGTTTGTTCCACTACAAACTTACACCCTGTTCCGTCGAGACCAAGCAGATTCACATCTACCATGCCATTGCTCGGGAAAACCAACTGGACAACCGCTTCTTCATTCGCGCACTCATCCGTCCTGGACGCCTACGTGGCTCGATGAGCACCGCAGAGTACCTTGTTTCTGAAACCGATCGTCTTGTCACGAGCGTCCTCGACGCACTGGAAGCTGTCAGTGCACAACACCGCAATACTGACGTCAACCACATCTTCATGAACTTCGTCTACAACCTCGGAGTATCATATGAAGACGTTTTGACGGCTATCGCTGGATTCATTGAGCGACATGAAAAACGGTTATGGCGTCTCCATGTCACTGGTTCTGAAATTCGCATTGCTCTGGAAGATAGCGAGGGGAATGTTACCCCTATTCGCTGCATTATAGAGAACGTATCTGGATTTGTAGTCAACTTCCATGGTTATCAGGAGATCACAGCAGACAAAGGTACCACTATCTTGAAATCCATTGGAGAAAAGGGGGCCTCTCCACCCCCAGCCCGTCCACCAGCCGTACCCAACCAAAGAGTCGTTGCAACCCAAGCGTTATCAGGCGCATCTTATCGGTACCACTTATGTCTATGACTTCCCCGAGCTCTTTTCCAAAGCCTTGCACAACCTCTGGATCAAGGCTCGTACGACTGATTCTTCCTTGAGCTCACCTAAGAACACTCTGGAGGCGAAAACTCGTACTTGGGAGCACGATGAACTCGCAGAAGTTGAACGGGTTGCTTGGGTGTTCACTCTCAGGACGCCTGAGTATCCCAGCGGGCGCAAGGTAGTTGTGATTGTTAACGACATCACCTACAAAATTGGCTCGTTTGGTCCCATCGAAGATCAATTCTTCTACACAGTCACCAAATACGCTCGCGAACACGGCCTTCCCTCTGGCGCTCGCATTGGCTTGGGAGAAGAAGTGATGAACCTCTTTTCGTGTTCCTGGAACGATGGGCACCCTGAGAAAGGCATTGACTGACTCGGGAGAACTATCTGAAGGTTCAAGAGAAGGCTGCTGCATCTGTGCGCACAGCTGAGATAGAGGTCAATGGCGAGCTGCGCTACAAGATCACCGACATTATAGGTCTGCAGGATGGTCTCGGTGTTGAGAGTCTGAAGGGATCAGGTCTTATCGCTGGGGAAACATCACGGGCATACAACGACATCTTCACTATCACTTCGGTCACCGCTCGGTCAGTTGGAATCAGAGCTTATCTCGTGCGTCTTGGAGAACGTGCAGTGCAAGTTGAGGGCCAGCCTATCATTCTCACTGGTGCTCCAGCCCTGAATAAGGTGCTCGGACGGGAGGTATATACCTCCAACTTGCAGCTTGGAGGGACGCAGATCGTGTACAAGAACGGTGTATCGCATCTCACCGCTAGCAGCGACTTGGAGGGTGTCACGCACATCTTGCAGTGGCTATCATATGTTCCAGAGTCGAAGGGCGACTCCTTGCCTATTCGCGAAACCTCAGACTCTTGGGATCGCGACATCGCCTTTACGCCTCTTAAGCGTCCTTATGATCCCCGTTGGTTCATTGAAGGCAAAGAAGATGAACACACGTCACAGTGACTCACTGGCTTCTTCGACAAGGTCTCCTTCCAGGAGGCACTCGGCGGGTGGGCCCTATTGATGATGATATGTGTCCACAAGTCTCTGCTATCACACCTTCGAGCCACACGACACTATCGACACTCTCGATGAGGAGTACGGAACCAAAGAGTTCAAACTAGAAGCGTACGAGTCACTGGGAAGCGCCGTAAGGATCCCGTGAGTATTTTGTCTCGGGGGTCGCTTCTCCCTTGATTGAAGTGGTCATAGGACTGTGTGCTATGACCATCTTGGCGCTCCAGAAGAGGACCTGCGGTGGGAGGTATTTGATGACTTCCATACCTACATCGAACAACGTTTCCCAAAGGTGTAAGTGGCATATATTGGTTATGCCAAAGCATTCTTAAGAGAAAAACAAGCCACGCCACTCTGCAACGCACCAAGGTTGCGACCTATGCAGTTGTCTATCATTGGCACGGAACAGACACGTCTTTAAAACCACTTCTCTTGGCCGCGCATATAGATGTAGTCCCCACACTCGCTGCAACTGGGTCAACCCCCCGTTTTTGGGCTATTATGATGGTGAGTGGTCGTGCTCGACGGACCGGCAGTTGACATTGCGCACTACTACTAGCTTATGGATAGTGAGAGGGGGGTGGAGTTCGAGAGCGCTCAGCACTGCATGTTTTGCTGCCTGCACTCTTTGATAGCGTCTCGCATGTCATTTTCCTTCCAAATAGATCGTTATTGCATGTTCTAGACTGCGTGAAGAAGCGTGAAGAGCAGCAAGCATGAATTAAGGAATGTATAAGGCAAAATAGTACATGAACAGCCGAAATCCCTGACGACATGATGTGACGAGGATCCACGCATGATTTGTAGAGAATGCGGAAATGTTTAAGCCAACACCAGAATATCCTCATGGCTATATAGGGGATTTTATGTGATCACAGCGAGATTTCATTGGAATCTGCTGATTCCCACCTCATCCCCTGCCACAACAATCTACGGTTTCACGCGGTGAGGCATCGATGGATCCTATCCTATCCCTTTGTCCTCAGAATGTGAAAGGTGTGAAGGGTGATGAATGAGTTTAATTTTAGAGTACCGACCAGGTTTATCTCTTTGTTTCGGACAGCCTCGCCGAACCGCCAGTTTTCTTTGATTCACTGAGAAAACATATAAAGCGGGAATCAATGAAGGTACATGTCTATCAATATCACTGAAAATGTCAGCCAATACTAATCTTCTCAATCGGTCGGTCTTCCACTGATTCTACTACTATTCAATATCGCTTGACATGATATCCAACAGTGTCAATGTGCTCTTTGCTAATGTCGATGCCACAGCCATCGAGATGTGGGCTACAACTGATGTTCCCATAAGCGCCCCGCAACCTGCCTCAATCGTTATGGTCGCTCCTGAAAATCATGGTCACCGTCGTAAGTGTTCCTTGACTTTGCTTCTTCGTCTCTCACTGGTGCCGTAAACACCACAGCTTGGCTCCTTATTAAGTACAGGGATGTTGTCCATGTCCGTTCCCTCAATTCTGGCTTCAAGGAAGTGACTTTTGATCACTCTAATACACTTAAGGTGAGATCTTTTGTGTGTCCTTTCCCTCCATGACCTTATTGGCCTCAGGCCGATGCACTATCTTTCCAGATCAATGGAATAACTGTCGACATTTACCTCCCAACCCGCGCGATTTTTTGGTGCTTCATGCGTATTGCGACAGGATCACATTTTGACTCTAAGCGCGGTGCTGGACTCACAGAGGAAACTCTGTTGGACGCATGGAAGGACTTCGCTGTCCCTGGTAATTTTGAACTTCAATATCCTTACCAATTTCCCTCCCTTGGAAATCTCTGAGAGACGCGAATTTCATGCTGCACCGATAGCAGAGCTACACCCAATGATCTAGGGACAAAATTGAAATTTGATACATCTTGTGTGATCGTGAAAATAGCTAAAGAATCTTGAGTCGGTGTAGTTCAGCTTTTCGTTTACTATGCGTAGCCTTCAAATTGCTTTGGACAATCAAACAAACTTAGCGGGAATTACACTTAAAATACATTGCATTTATTGTTGTTCTCGCATCCGCATCATTCTCGCCGTAACTTACCGTGTCGTACTTGTATTAATATTCCTGTAGTCCGTACTGTATCTGTAATGTCTAATACATATATATTCTCTGTGTCAAGCAAAAGAGCTGATCTGTGCGTTGGATCTGGTGTTGTTCTGCGCTGTTAGCACCAGAGCAGCACATTAGGGTCCGAGTCACTGAGCAGGCAGACGGGTGAAATTCGGGACCCAATCCCGACTGTTGGATGAGGTGGAAATGTAACATCGGAGCTACATAAAATTGGCCCAACAGAAAGGAAGAATGTTTTAAAACCAGGCCTGGCGAGGTACCGACTGTGACTTAAAGAATCATGAATGCCATGTGTGAAGAAGAGTGAAACTAGATTCAAAATCGAAAAACTGTTGTTTGATACGTGACACACGTACATATGCCTTAAATCTAACACTGTTCAAATGAGCCCCCATCGACCCTCCATAGATTTGAAAAATAGTCATCATTGTGAAGGCCAAGTTGTGGCACTAGAACTTAAGAAACAAAGATAACAAAGTGTGCCCATAACGACGTGCAAAAAATCCAAAAAAGTGTACAAATATATGCGCTGCCACATTCAAAGCAACAATTTTATGTCGCAAGGCCGGCTGCCACCTTCCCAAAATTTGAAGTCTCTCGCAGTGACTAGTGTGCCACCCACACACTCGAAGTGCTACATTTCCACCTCATCTTAATACCATCTCAGTGGCCCTCTTTTTTCTATTTTGCCTGTGGTGGTGAGGTACTTCGAGCTGTTCAGCAGTGACGTTCAAGCCTTAAATCTAAAACATGAAAGACCTTGCTGCGGAATTCCGCTCCGAGGTGACAATTTACTTGGGGCGTGTAACCGATATAACCCTTGTAGATGTTGGTTTAGAGCCACTGCGAGAATTCAATACAAGTTTCCGACAACGTTTCCCTCCTCCGACCACACAATGCTGTGTGCAACAGCAACCACTGCAACAGCAACCACTGCAACAGCAACCACAGCACCAGGTATGCGGCGTACTGTTGTCCAAATATGAGCCTCAGCGACTTCCGAAGCAGATTGAGCATGATTCCCAGGAGTCGGATGTCACTACTATTCCAAGCCTAGATCTTGCTCAGTTGGCGATTAGGATGCGTGTCACTCCGTCTAGCAAGAAAGTCCGAGCCTGACTCGTGAGTCCGCCAATATTATTTCTCCTATTCAAATTTTGACTGAACCAACATTTCTAGTAGTTCCACAGTCATGGAACCCGCTGGCATAGATAACAGATAGATTAGCTGGTTATATATCATTGTTCCTCATAATAATTCTTCAAGTCTATGCGGCACGTGTATGTAACCGCGACCCGCCACTTGGCCACCACATCATGATGGATTGTCAGCTTGTTTGTGCATGAACCAAGCAGCAAGGCAGTCACGATGTTATTATAGTTCATCCCTTTGTAGTAAATGTCGCTGATTCACCTTCATTTATGACTTGCTTTTGACTTCGGATCGCCTACAATAGTGGCATTGTTCAAACAAACATTTCTTTCATTGTTTGACTGAGAGACCTTTGGATTCCAAAGTAGGTGCTTTGTTCGAGTCGTATTAAAGTTGACGATTTGCTCCGCTATAGACCACTTTTATCTTAGTACTTGCCTTGGACATGACTGCTGATCGAGGCACACTCGAAGATAAGCGCAAACAACATCGCCAGCTGCATCTTCATCATCCGTATCGAACATGGGATCGGATGATTGCTCCATTCAGATTCATAGGGCGTCGCCAACATTCACTGTCTCCTCGTACAGTTAGATCGCTATCATTAAATGGACCTGACGGCTCTCCTTCTCCTGAAAATTTCATGGTGCATTACCAACAAATTGATCTAGCACCGGTACGCATATTTTGTGTTGATGATTGTGAAATTGGATGATATTTCCCGATTTTACAGAGTACAGAACCCGAGGCCAATGAAGGTGATGTCAACGAAAATGAAGTTACCCTTCACGAGGAAGTTGGTGTCACTATGGTACGCATTTTTGTATTGATCAGATATTCTGTACCTGATGGTGTCCAGACGGTAGAAACTGCTGAATCACGAGCCGATGATGATGTATCTGACGTGATCGCAAATACTGTATGTACACTGATGCTATATACTTATTCTCTGATGGGTCAAATAGACCGCGGTAGACCAAAGTGAGCCTTGTGCCACTCCTCATCACGATGTTGCCAGCGATTGCCAGGTGCGATATTTTTGTGTTATTGATCATAATAACGATTGACATCGGAGGGTTTCTTGTTCAGACTGATCAAGATGTTACTCCACCAAGTAAATATTTTAATACAAGGGAACTTTCCGTACCAAATGAGCGGTCTGCTATTTTGGAAATGTCTGCTGTTGACGCTCAGCAAGGCGGGGATGACAGTCGCAACCGTGAAGAAGCATATGAAATAATGCACCAGGAAGATCTCATCGAGGAAATCGTACAGCAGGAAAATCTCGACGAGGAAGAACCCGTATGGAACGAAAACCTTATGGAGGAAGAAGCGGTACAACAAGAAAATCTTGTTGAGGAAAAAATGGTACCCCAGGAGGATCTCATCGACAAAGAAATGACATGCCGGGACGGTCTTACTGATGAAGAAATGGTCTTTATTTTTGTTTGGTTGCACGCAATTGAGCTTGCGTTCCTCACCCATTTCCCCTAGGTGTCAGACATTCAAGTTGTCGATGAAGACGAACATCCATGGGCCACCAAAGGTGACATTGAGCGTATACTGAATGCAGTCAAAGCAACACGGGCTGAAGTGGCAACTCTTCGGCGCTCAGCACGCCTCCACAACGCTTCTGCATCCTCGTCAGCATCCAGTAATACACCGGTTGTCACACCGGTACAACCCATTGAAGTTAATCCGGTCCACAGGCCTCCCAATCCTCGGGCTAGCCGACATCGGTCAGCTAAAGACATAGTTTTACAGGTACAATTTTATTTTATGACCTCAAAACTGTGGCGTTGTTCATTTCCCCTCCAGCGTGAAGTCCGTGAGCATGCCATGCATATGCTAGGGCGTGAGACAAAAAACGATCCTTTGCCTCCCCCTCCAGATCCATCTGAGATAGCCGAGTTTGTATTGGCAAAACAAGGGGGACCAACTATCGACAATTTTCGACTGGAATTTGCTAAAACACACCTTACGCCTTGGAATAAAAAAGCAGCCAAGGTGTTTGCTAGGAGTTTTATCGAGTCTGGCGAATATACTAGCTGTGATAAGCATACCATCGAGACCTCATTTCGAGCTCACCTCAAAACCCTGTGTTCACACTACCGTGAGCAGGTTCGGGGTGCACATTCGTTGCCACCCCCTCAACAGATGATTGACAATCGCCAAGCAGCTGCTCGACGAGCTCGCCGCAAAACTGTGCGTAAGAACATTTTTGCTCATTAGTATTGCATCGTATTGTGGCTAATTATTTTGCTAGCTTTTTGACCACCGTGTTACTGCAGCCTATTGTCATGAAGATCTTGTCGGTTACCGCGATATCATCCGTGATATGGGCCCTGACGGTATGAGTGGCGACGAGTCTGACACTCGAGACGGAATTAAACGTTACATCATTTTTTTGGACAAGTGGCGTAATCCAGCTGTGGCACCATGGCTTCGAGTATTTGACCGCATCTTCATGACAACAAAGTTCAATGAGGTCAGCCGACCAAAACGTGGTAACTGGCCTCGCATCAGGGTTCCGACCACCCAACGCAATGTCCAGCGCGAAGGTAAACCCGTCCCAGGTCTCCCACGCAACTTCTATGATGAAGCGTGGTTGAGTACCTTGGACCCAGATGATTTGGAGACACTTGATATTCAACAGCCCATATATCTTGTACACTCTCAAGAGGTACTTCAGTAAGCTCCTTTCCCTTCAGTTTTTGATTATCTAAATGACACTCACGTACTGCAGGATTGCAGAAAGATATGCTCTAGTTACTGGTCGACATACTGCTCCTGCACCCGCCTAACCTCAGGCGGCCCACGGATACTTCTTCATAGTCCTCGCGCTGGTACACTGGTATCCGCTCACATGCTCAATGCCACCTATAGTACTCACCAGGCTGGGTATTACTGTTAGTTACGTATGTACTGTAACTGTGGCGAATGCTGTAGTAGACACTCGGTCCATGCACCTTGACCGTGACACGCATTAAAACACCAACGATTCAATTATTATACCAACATCGTTAGAGACATCAAGTAGTGCTTAGTGTCAAGCCACGTAAAAATGAAGTTGCGCTCAGGATCCGCAATAATAGGCAATAGTTCTGCTGCCCTTGTCGCTGTATTCTTCTTACTCCAGCACCATCATGTGAATGTTATGTATGACGTGCGCTGCT
>Ga0310811_10000597_pt1 | contig 46352 bp, 37 predicted proteins | sample YCmetagenome_FD_207642 | JGI IMG/M metagenome (GOLD analysis project Ga0310811, IMG submission 207642) | Soil microbial communities from experimental microcosm in Duke University, North Carolina, United States - YC | ecosystem: Engineered > Artificial ecosystem > Soil microcosm > Unclassified ...
GACGCGCCGCCGCTGCCGCTCGCCCCACCGCCACCCCTCGCGCCAGCGCCCCCGCCGCAGTTCCCGATCCGGCCCGGACACGGCTCAGCGACGAACACCGTCGCGAGGTCGCTCGCGACGACGTCGGCCGACCCGACCGTATCGGCCGCGGCGATCGTCATCGTCGGATTGTCGCTGTCGATCTGCGAGCGCGCCGCGTCGACGACCCACCTGGGGATGACGTCGCCGCCATTCCCGGCATGGGCCGCGATGCCGGCCGTCATCGTGCCGATGGCGACGACGAGCACGGCCGCGCGCCGTCTCGATCGATGGCAATGGCCATCGACGTCCCCGTCATTCATTTCGTTCCCCAGAGAGATGCCGGCATGGCGACGCCGCTTTCTCTCGTGCTCCTCGTGCGTGCGCCGCGCCGTCGCCGGGCGTGTACGCCGCTCCCCGTTTCCCGGTCCGCGTCGTGCCGCCGCGCGCTGCCTCCGTTGCGGACGAGCGGCGCGGGCCTCTCGCGCGATCGGGGGCATCCGGCGTCGAGACGTCCGCCCGGCACGCACGGCACGGCGCGACAGCGCCCGGTGCGAACGGGCGACGCGAATGCGTGGTGTCTCGCGGCCGGCGTGACGGGCGTCGGCGCGATCACCCGCCGGGATCGCGCCGTCCGTTGTCGAGCCGGATGCTTGCCGCGTGAATAGCGAGTTCCGTGCCATCGGTGCCGGGCGCTGTCGCGCGCGGCGTTCGCGGCGAGCCTGCCGGCAAAGCCCGGCGAGAACGGCCAGAAAACGTTTCGATGCTGAAACGACATGGCCGGCGGCATCGCCCGACGGCGCGCCGACTGCCGGTCGATCCGGAACACGCCGTCAATCGTCAACGCGTTTCGTCGTTGACCGACTGCAGTGCGCGCAGGTCCGTCGCCGGAATGTGGCATCGAATGAAGTGACCGTGGCCGGCATCGTCGAAAGGCGGGGCCACGTCGTCGCAGATCGCGCCGAGCCGGCGCGGACATCGTGCGCGGAACACGCATCCGCGCGGCGAGGTGTCGTCCGACGCAGAGGGCCGCTGCGATCCGCGGCGCGCGGCGTCGCCACGATCCGTTCGCGCGTCGCGCGCTGCCGCGAGCAGCGTCTCGGTGTACGGATGCGACGGCCCGTCGAACACCGCGTCGGCGGGGCCGCTTTCGACGATCTGCCCGGCGAACAGCACCGCGACGCGATCCGCGAGATAGCGGACCACGTCGAGGTCGTGCGAGATGAACAGATAGCTGACCGCCCGCTCGCGCTGCAGCCGCACGAGCAGATTCAGGATCGATGCCTGCACGGAGACGTCGAGCGCCGACGTCGGCTCGTCGCAGATCACCACGCGCGGCTCGCCGGCGAACGCCTGCGCGATCGCCACCCGCTGCTTGAGCCCGCCCGACAGTTGCCGCGCGCGCGCCGCCAGATAGCGCGCCGGCACGCGCACCGCATCGAGCAGCGTGGCGACGTGCGATTCAAGCGCTGCGCGCGAAGCGCCGCGAGCCGACGTCCGCGCATCGGCCGGCAGCGCGCGAGCGACCAGTTGCCTGACTGCGAGCGCCCGGTTCAGCGACGCGTCCGGATTCTGAAACACGAGCCGCAGCGCCTTCAACTGGCCCGCATCGCGTCGCGACACGCGCGGCGCGAGCGGCTCGCCGCCGAGTTCGATGCGGCCGCCGGCATCGGGCGCGATCAGCCCGAGCAGCAGCTTCGCGAGCGTCGTCTTGCCGCTGCCCGACTCGCCGACGAGCCCGAGCGTCTCACCGGCGCGCAGTTCGAGCGACACGCGATCGACCGCGCGCACGGCCCGCGCGCCGCGGCCGAACGTGCGGTTCAGATCGACCGCGCGCAGCACGACGGGCGCGGCGTCGGCGCGCGGTTCATCGCGAACCGGCGCGGCGTCGCCGCGCTCGAACGGCAACTCGATCGCACGCTCGTGATAGTGGCAACGCGCCATCTGCTCGCCGTGCGGCGCGCCCATCCGATGCGGCGGCGGCGCGACGCGCGTGCAGCGCTCGTCGGCGAGCCGGCAGCGCGGCGCGTACACGCACGCGGGCGGCATCGCGTCCGGCGACGGCAGCTCGCCCGGAATCGTGTCGAGCGGACCCGCGGCCTTGCTGCGCGTCGGCAGACAGCGCAGCAGCCCGACCGTGTACGGATGACGCGGCCGCGCGAACACATCGCGCGTCGCGCCTTCCTCGACGAGCCGCCCCGCGTACAGCACGCCGACGTGCTCGCACAGCCGCCCGATCACCGCGAGATCGTGGCTGATCATCAGCACCGCCATCCCGAGTTCCGCGCGCAGCGATTCGATCAGCGCGAGGATCTCCGCCTCGACGGTCGCGTCGAGCCCGGTGGTCGGCTCGTCGAGGATCAGCAGCGTCGGATTCGACGCAAGCGCCATCGCGATCACCACGCGCTGCTGCATGCCGCCCGACAGCTGGTGCGGATAGCACGCCATCACGCGCGCCGGGTCCGCGATCCGCACGCGTTCGAGCTGCGCCGGCGTGCGCGCCAGCGCATCTGCTGCGCCGATGCCGGTCGCCTCGAACGCCTCGCTCACCTGACGCGCGATCGTCAGCGACGGATTCAGCGCGCTCGCCGGGTCCTGATACACCATCGACACCGCGTTCGCGCGCAGCGTCCGCAGCCCTTGCGCGTCGAGCGACAGCACGTCGACGCCGTCCACCGCGAGCCGCGCGGCGCGCACGCGGCCGTTGCGCGGCAGGTAGCGCAGCGCCGCGAGCGCGACCGTCGACTTGCCGCAGCCCGACTCGCCGACGAGCCCGTACGTTTCGCCGTGACGGATGCGCAGCGACACGTCGGTCAGCACGTCGCGCTCGCGTCCGCGCGTCCGGTACGACACGGTGAGGCCGACGAGCGTCAGCGCATCGGCCTCGCCGCCGGCAGGCGCGACGAAGGTCGGGAACCGGGAGACGGTCGCGGAACGGGGCGCGCTCATGCGTCGAACACCTCGCGCACCCCGTCCGCGATGAAATTGACGCCGACGACGAGCGACGCGATCGCGGCCGCATCGAACGCGACGGTCCACCACGCGCCGCCCGCGAGCAGCGTGTACGACTCGGACAGCGCGAGCCCCCAGTCGGCCGACGGCGGCTCGATGCCGAAGCCGAGGAACGACAGCGTCGCCACCGCGAAGATCGCATAGCCGAGCCGCACGGTCGCCTCGACGACGATCGGCGGCCACACGTTCGGCAGGATCTCCGCGAACATCACCGACGGCGCGCGCGCGCCGCGCAGCTTCGCGGCCGCGACATAGTCGAGATCGCGCTCCGCGAGCACCGCGGCACGCACGGTGCGCGCGACGAGCGGCGCGAACGTGATGCCGATCACGAGCACGACCGCGAGCGTCGATCCGCCGATGGCCGCGAGCACGAACAGCGCGACGATCACGAGCGGCAACGCGAGCACCGCATCGAGCGCGCGCGCGACGAGCGTGCCGAAAAAGCCCGCGAAATAGCCGGTCACGAGCCCGAGCGCGGTGCCGGCGAGCGTGCCGGTCAGCGTCGCGAGCGGCGCGACGGTGAGGATGTCGCGCGCGCCGACGATCACGCGCGAGCAGATGTCGCGGCCGATCCCGTCGGTGCCGCACCAGTGGCCCGGGCCGGGCGGCAGCAGCGAGTGCAGCGGATCGGACGCATACGGGTCGTGCGGCGCGAACCACGGCCCGGCGATCGCGCAGACGATCCACCACCCGACGATCAGCGCGCCGACGACGAACGACGGCGAGCGCAGCAGCGCGCGGAGCGCGGCCACGGAGGGCGGCGGCGCAGCCGGCGCCGTGTCGGAGGAAGCCTCGGGCGATGTCGTGCTCATGTGTCCTCTTTCGCGAGCCGCAGACGCGGATCGAGCAGCAGATGCAGCGCATCGGCGCCGAGCGTCGCGAGCGTATAGACCGCGCCGACCGCGAGCACGCCCGCTTCGAGCAGCGGAAAGTCTCTCGTCTGCGCGGCGTGGTAGATCAGCGAGCCGATGCCCGGATAGCGAAACAGCGTCTCGACGACGACGAGCCCGCCGATCAGATAGCCGAGCTGCGTCGCCGCGACGGTGACGGTCGGCAGCAGCGCGTTGCGCAGCACGTGCCGCACGATCACGACGCGGCGCGGCAGCCCCTTCAGCACGGCGGTGCGCGTGTAGTCGGCGTCGAGCGCGTCGATGACGCCGGCGCGCGTCATCCGCGCGAGATAGCCGAAGAACACGAACACGAGCGGCAGCACCGGCAGCACGAGCCGCCTCAGTTGCTCGCCGACGCCGGCGCCGGGCGGCGCGTTCGCATCGATCGGCAGCCAGCGCAGCCACACGCCGAACACGAGAATCAGCACGATCGACGACACGAACTCCGGCACCGCGCTCGCGCACAGCCCGCTCGTGCTGATCACGCGATCGGGCCAGCGCTCCGCATACAGCGCGGCAAGTACGCCGCCCGCGATCCCGAGCGGCACGACCACGACGAACGCGAGCAGGCCGAGCTTCGCGGACTGCAGCAGCGCATCGCCGACGAACGGCGCGACCGGCTGGCGATATGTCCACGACGTGCCGAAGTCGCCGCGCAGCGCGTGCGTGAACCATGCGACGTACTGGTCGACGAGCGGGCGGTCCGCGCCGAGCTGATGATTGAGCGCGGCGACCGCGCGCGCGTCGGCGAGCGGGCCGAGCACCGCGCGGCCGATGTCGCCGGGCAGCCACTGGCCGCCGGCGAACACGAGCACCGACAAGAGCCACAGCGTGAACAGCGCCCAGGCGACGCGCACGCCGATGAAGCGCGCGACGCGCAGCGCGTGCGTGCGGCGCGATGGCGGCGCGCTACGCGGCAGCGACGAGGAGGAGGGCGCAGTGCTCGACATCGGACTCCCGGTTCGCGGTGCGCGAACGAAACGTGGCGGGCGTGCGGTGCGGCGGCGTCACGCCGCGAGCACCGCACGGTCGAAATACAACTGCGCGAGCGCGGTGAAGCGCACGCCTTGCAGCGCCGCGCGCTGCGCAACCAGCTGATCGTAGAAGTACGGAATGATCACGGGCGTTTCGTCGAGCAGCAGCGTCTGGATCTGCGCGGCGATCCGCTTCTGCTGGCCGATGTCGAGCGCCGCGACGAACTGCGCGACGAGCCGGTCGTACCGGGGGTTGCGAAAGTGCGCGGCGTTCCACGTGCCGTCGCGCGTCAGCGGCGCGTTCAGGAACACGTTCGGCACGCCGCGATGGCCGTAGTCCGTGATGCCGAGCGGCGCGTCGAGCCAGTCCGAGCGGCCGTAGCTGCCCGCGCCGTAATACTGCGACTGGCTTTCGACGCGCAGCGCGACGCGAACGCCGATCGCCTTCGCGGCGTTCTGCACGATCACCGCGAGGTCGGGAATCTCCATGTACTTCTCGGTCGTCAGCGTCACGTCGAAGCCGTGCGGCACGCCCGCTTCGGCGAGCAGCCGCCGTGCCGTCGCGAGATCGGGCGCGCGCTGCGGCACGTCGTTCGCCGTCGATGCGAACACCGGCGCGAACGGACTGTCGTTGCCGACCGACGCGCGACCCCGGAAGAGGCCGCGCGCGAGCACGTCGCGATCGATTGCGAGAGCGAGCGCCTGACGCACGCGCCTGTCGCGGAACATCGGCGCGTCGTTGCGCAGGTGAATCTGCCGGTGCGCGCTCGAACGCACGCCGAGCACGTTGAACTGCGGATCGTTCAGCACGCCGATGCCGCCCTGCACGGTGAACGTGCCCATCGCGTCCGCGTCGTGTCCGATGAGCGCGAGCAGTTGCGCCTGCTCGTCGGCGTAAAACGTGAACTGCACGCGCTGCGGCAGCGCCGCATCGCCCCAATAGTCGGGATCACGAACGAAGCTCGCGCCGCGCCGCGCCGCATAGTGTTCGAGCCGGAACGGGCCGGTGCCGATGAAGGTTTTTTCGTAATCGCCGGCGTAGCTCGCGGGCAGCATTACCGCGTTGTAGTTGTCCGACGACACGTAGTACGGAAAGTTGCCGTTCGGCGCGTCGAGATGGAACGCGACGGTGTGCGCGTCGACGGCGCGCGCGCCGCCCTTCGACAGCACGCCCTTTAACACCGACAGTGCGGCGGAGCCCGTCGCCGGGTCCGCGAGCCGGTCGAACGTCGCGACGACGTCGCGCGCGCCGAACGGCTGGCCGTCGTGGAATTTCACGTCGGCGCGCAGCCGGAACGTCCAGACATCCGCTTTCGCGTTCGGCTGCCACGCCAGCGCGAGCGCCGGCTGAAGCTGGCCGTTCGCGTCGTCGTTCAGCAAGTATTCGCCGGTCTGGTTCAACAGACACAGGCCGCCCGCGTCGGTGACGGTCAGCGGATCGATCGCGCCGGCGGGCATCAGGTGCGCGACGCGAATCGTCTGACCGGTCGGCGGCGGCTGCGCGTGCGCGGCGCGCGACGCGGCGAGCCCGCCCGTCGCGAACGCGAGCCCGAGCACGCTCGCGTGCCGCAACAGTTCGCGCCGCGTGAGGCGGCCGGCGACGAACTCGTCGATTGCGTGATTGCCGGGCGCGCCGGCACGCGCGCGCCACGAGTCGACGCGGCGCGGATCGTAGTCGAAATCGGACGGCGGACGTTTCATCGAGCGCGGATTCCGGGCGGTTCCGTGTAAGTTGCGCGCCGCCGGGCAGGGATACTGCGGAACGGCGAGGGCGCGTGACGGCGACGGTCGGTACGGCAGGCGACGAATGCGGGATTCAGTCTACGCGAAGAGCGCGCGCGGGCGAAGCCGGGAAAGTCGGTAGCAGGCGCGTCGCGGCTCGACGAACGGGTAGCGCCCGCGCTTCACGCTCGCCAGGTTGGCAACGCCCGCTCAGCGCGCAGCCGCACGCGGCCGGCGCCAGCGATGGAACAGCACCGAGCCGATCCAGCACGCGATGAGCACCGTGACGATCCCGTACCCGAGTTCGCCGAAGCGATCGTTCAGGCCGGCGACGACGTCCCACGCGCCGCCGCCGAGACCGAGCTTGTCGGCTAGCAAGCCGAGTGCCTCGACGCCGCCGATCGCAATCGCGACGAGCGCCGACACGAACGTGATGCTCGCGTTGTAGACCAGCTTGCGTTTCGGGTCGTCCATCGCCCAGCCGTACGCGTGGACCATCAGCACGTTGTCGGTCGAATCGACGAGGGTCATGCCGGCGGTGAAGAGCGCCGGAAACACGAGGATCGAGTAGAGCGGCAAGCCCTTGCCGGCTTCCGACGCGGCGATCGCGAGCAGGCCGATTTCGGTGGCGGTGTCGAAGCCGAGGCCGAACAGCACGCCGACCGGATACAGATGCCAGCTCTTCGTGACGAACCCGAACAGCGGCCGCAGCGCACGCGAGAGCAATCCGGCCGGCGCGATCGCGTTGATTTGCGCGTCGTCGCTGCGTTGCGCCGCGCGATAGCGCCGCCACACGTCGCGCAGGATCGCGAGATTCACGCCCGCGAGCACGAGCAGAAAGCCGGACGACACGAGCGTGCCGATCGTCGAGCCGACCTCGCGGAACGGCGCGAAGCGGCCGTGCAGCGACAGCGCGGTGAGCGCGATGCCGAGCGTCGCCACGATCACGACCGTCGAGTGCCCGAGCGAGAACGCGAGCCCGACGCCGAGCGGTTGCTTGCCTTGCTGCATCAGCTTGCGGGTGACGGCGTCGATCGCGGCGATGTGGTCCGCGTCGACGGCATGGCGCAGCCCGAAGCCATACGCGAGCAACGCAGTGCCGATCAGCAGCGGATAGTGGCGGAACACGATCAACGCGACGGCCCACGCGGCGACGTTCGCGGCGAAAAGGCCCGCATACAGCACGGCGATGCGCGAGCGAAGCGAAGCTGCGGGTGTCATGCCCGGCGGGATCTGCGCGGAGGGCAATTCAATGATCGTCAGGATGACGATGGATCGGATCGACCCAGTACACCGTCTCCGGTTTCTCGACCGCGTCGATGTTCAGGTTCACGACGACCGCTTCGTTGTCGCTGCGCACGAGCACGCATTCGAGCGGATCGTCGGTGCTCGCGTTGATCTCCTGATGCGGCACGTACGGCGGCACGAAGATGAAGTCGCCGGGACCCGCTTCGGCGGTGAATTCGAGGTGCTCGCCCCAGCGCATCCGCGCGTGGCCGCGCACCACGTAGATCACGCTCTCGAGCGCGCCGTGATGATGCGCGCCCGTCTTCGCGTTCGGATGGATCGTCACGGTGCCGGCCCACAGCTTCTGCGCGCCGACGCGCGCCGCGTTGATGGCCGCCGCGCGGTTCATGCCGGGCGTCTGCGCGGTGTTCGCGTCGAGCTGGTCGCCGCGGATCACCTTGACGCCGTGCTCGCGCCAGTCGTGCGCAGTGCTGCCGTCGTGCGGGTGGTCGTGGTCATGCTCGTGCGGATGATGGTGGTCGTGGCTCATCGCGTGTCCTCGTGGCATAGCAGGCCGTCGGTCATTGTGGCCTGGTCAAAATTCACGGCCGCGCGCGGTCGACGCGGCGGCAATAAAAATGTGCTTCGCGGATGTCGGGGGGCGGTTGCGGACGGGCAGTAGTCGGCCAGGGAGGGGCGTTCAACTCTTCGTATCGAACGACCGCTTCGGGCTGGCTTCGGTCAACAGTACCACCAGAAGTCGGCCCGAAGCAGCCAGTCGCGACTGTCTGCGTGAGCGTAGTCCGCCGAGGGTAAGCACGCCCCATCCTTCGATGGACTATCGCGAACGTCCAATCCTTGGCCCTGCTCCAAGAGGCCGTGACAGTATGACCGCGCAGCCAGTATGAGCTGTAACGTCGGCCTGGCTGCCCGAATACGAGCTTCCACCGGAAAACATGGGCAAACGCACCGCAGAAATTCCCAGCGTATTCCGATTAATGGACGCGGCGGTCAGTTTGTCGTCGATCAGCATTGTGTTGGTTAACGATATCTCGCGGGTTTTTTTAACACTATTTAAAGTCGCCATTATCTTTCGCGCGCGAAAATCCGCAACGCACCGAAAATCAATTTGCGGCTATCGGTGCGTCGTTTCCCGTCTGCAGCAAATCCCTGAATCCGCGCAATCCGCTTGTGCGTCCGGCTATTGGCGTTCACCAGTACTTTCGATCGGGGCTAACTACGGGTTAGCTGAGCACATTTCCAGAGGCGCCGCTCGGACAAAGTTATTGCGGGATAGCCGCCCCTTTTCAACGTTCTTTTCACGCGCTGCCCTGCTGTGAAATTCGATCCACCGCCCGGCGAGCCTCTACGGATAAAGCAGCGGCGGTTTGCGCGATATAGCGGCGATGTGCTCCAGTTGCGCTGGCTGATAGCGTCGCGACTGTGAACGGTCACGAACCGTTCCGTGACCGGGTGGACGCGCCTTAAGATTGGACCAGCCGATCAACTCCTAGTGGGAGTTATGATGGGCACGCGCTACGTGCACGACGAGCGCGGCAACCGGTGTGCCGGCGGGACTGGGGCGGGCCGACGTGGGTGTACCGCTACGACCTGGCCAACCGGCTGGTGGCGCAGCGCGCGCATGCGCTGAAGGACGCGCAATGGCGCGGGGTGTCGCTGTACCTGCACGAGCCGGACACGTTCGTGCCGCTGGCGCGTCTGGACGAGACGCTGGTGGAACCGGCGTATCTGGCCACGGGCACGGACGGGCGGCTCGTGCAGGTGGCGGCAAAGACGACGCACACGACGCTGTTTTACCTGAACGATCACCTGGGGACGCCGCAGGAACTGATCGACGAGACGGGCAAGGTGAAGTGGATCGGGCGGTATCGGGCGTGGGGGGCCACGACGAAGGTGGCGCGCGCGACGCCCGACCCGATGGAGGTGGCTAACGCGATCCGGTTCCAGGGGCAGTATCATGACGCGGAGACGGGGCTGCATTACAACCGGCATCGGTACTATGATCCGGACACTGGCAGGTTTATAAGTAAGGATCCGGTTGGGCTGGCGGGGGGGATCAATGCGTATCAATACGCGCCGAACCCGATAAGTTGGATCGATCCGCTTGGACTACTAAAGCTCGGCTACGACAAGAGAACAGGCAGTTGGAGTACGCCGAATGGTTTGAGCTATGGTCAGGGTTCAGCTCACGGTAACCGTGTGAAGCACCTTTTGGAGCACGAGTCTCCTAACTCGAGAAAATCAGCTCATTCAGTGTTCTGCGTCTGTAAAAAAGGCGGCTCATTAGATTTGGTGGATGAGGCTTGGGCGAATCGTGGTCGGCCTTTAGCCACTGATCCGGGCGCTTATGTTGTACCGATGGGCAGAGTTGTAGGTACTGCCGGAGAGACAAATATCAAGATTATTACCCGCCCAGGAACGAACGACGTTATTACAGCGTACCCGGTGCATTAGAGGAATAAAAAATGATTTGCCCACGGTGTAAGCAAGATGAGATTGTCGAGGCACGAATCAAGGCGAACGGACGTTTGATTTATATCTGTCCGGAATGCGATGCGACTTGGCTATCGAATCATGAGATCAGTTTCCACAATTTCTTCGACTATGGAACTTACATGCAGTCAATCGGGCTATCTCAACTATGGGATGAGCTAGAGGTAACCAGAAAAATTTAATGAGAGTGCCGTGGACGCAGCCCTTCACGCATTTATATCAGAAGGTCCGATGGGCTGGCCGGTGGCATCAACGTCTATGCGTGCGCGCCGAATCCGGTGCAGTGGATCGATCCGCTTGGGCTGTCAAAGTGCAAATGCCCTTGCGTTGGAAAACCCGTTGATAGCGTTGGCACGCCTTGCGGCCCTGCGTTGCAAAGCAACTCACCAGAAGCTTTGGCGGCAATAAAACAGGCACAAGGTGGAGCCACTTTGTATAGGGCTGGGACAATGGGCAAAAGCCAGGCGGGTGAAGCTCAGTTCTGGTCACTGGAGCATCCGGACAGTCCAGGTTATGCGCAGCGCTATGGAATTCCGCAAGAGAACATTGTAAATGCGAATTTCCTGGGAACAGGTGTTCTTAAATCGGATACTCCTTTTGTGACGCGACCCGCACCACAAGTTGGCAGTAATTCAGGAGGTGGGATTGAGGTTGTTACGCCTGCTCATGGCGTTCGACTCAAAAGTTTTTGTACGCGATAGTCAAAATGAACTTATACGATCATTATTTACAAGCAAGAGAATTAGCCAAAATGCTCGCGCGTGATGGAGCCACAGCTCTTTCAGAAGAAGTGCTTGATGCAATGGTCACTGGTGCAACAGGGACCGAAATATTTATGCTCTTACGAGTGGCGGTAAAGAAATCCTTAGCTCAAGGGAACATATCTGGCGATACCACGCAGCTTGCACGGACACTTCTGGAACATCTGGAAAAAGCGCTGCAATAAGATTTTTCTCTACGCTGACGAACGAAGGGCCGCTGATGATGCGGCCCTTCGTCCGTCTACCCAGCGGTAATGGTAAGCCGCCCGTGTTCAACGCTGATCCTGACGCGCTGTCCAGGTGGGAAGCCGGCGTGTTCGATCCACCGCCCGGCGAGTTTCATCCACGGATAAAGCGGCGGTGGTTTGCGATAGAGGCGAGATGTGCTCCAGTTGCGCTCAAAGCGTCGCGACTGCTGGATGGTCACGAAGCGTTCCGTGACGGGTGAAAAAAAGCCCGTTCGCGCAGGGTGCGAACGGGCTTTTGCGGGGAGAAGGCCTTGCCGACCCACTATTGCCGCTTCGCGTTGATCACCGCTTCGGCGACGTTCTGCGGCGTCTCCGCATAGTGCTTGAACTCCATCGTGTAGGTGGCGCGCCCCTGCGTGAGCGAGCGCAGCGACGTCGAGTAACCGAACATCTCGGACAGCGGCACCTCGGCGCGAACCAGCTTGCCGCCGCCGCCCGCGATGTCCTCCATCCCCTGCACGATGCCGCGGCGGCTCGACAAGTCGCCCATCACGTTGCCCATGAAGTCCTCCGGCGTCTCGACCTCGACGGCCATCATCGGTTCGAGCAGCACCGGCTTCGCCTTGCGCATCGCGTCCTTGAACGCCATCGAGCCCGCCATCCGGAACGCGTTTTCGTTCGAATCGACGTCGTGGTACGAGCCGAACGTCAGCGTCACCTTCACGTCGACGACCGGATAGCCCGCGAGAATGCCCGCCTTCAGCGTCTCCTGGATGCCCTTGTCGACGGCCGGGATGAACTCGCGCGGAATCACGCCGCCCTTGATCGCGTCGACGAACTCATAGCCCTTGCCCGGCGGCTGCGGTTCGAGCGCGATCACCGCGTGACCGTACTGGCCGCGTCCGCCCGACTGCTTGACGAACTTGCCCTCGACGTCCTCGACCTTCGTGCGCACCGTCTCGCGATACGCGACCTGCGGCTTGCCGACCGTCGCTTCGACGCCGAACTCGCGCTTCATCCGGTCGACGAGAATTTCGAGGTGCAGCTCTCCCATCCCGGAGATGATCGTCTGGCCCGATTCCTCGTCGGTCTGCACGCGAAACGACGGGTCTTCCTGAGCGAGACGATTGAGCGCGATGCCCATCTTCTCCTGGTCGGCCTTCGTCTTCGGCTCGACCGCCTGCGAGATCACGGGCTCCGGAAAGATCATCTTCTCGAGGATGATCACATGCGCCGGATCGCACAGCGTGTCGCCCGTCGTCGCTTCCTTCAGGCCGACGGCCGCCGCGATGTCGCCCGCGCGCACCTCCTTGATTTCCTTGCGCTCGTTCGCGTGCATCTGCAGGATGCGGCCGAGCCGTTCCTTCTTGTCCTTGATCGCGTTCAGCACGGTGTCGCCCGACTCGACGACGCCCGAATACACGCGGAAAAAGATCAGCTGCCCGACGAACGGGTCGGTCATGATCTTGAACGCGAGCGCGGAGAACGGCTCGTCGTCGCTCGGATGACGCTCGATCTCCTTGTCGTGCTCGTCGTGGCCGAGGATCGCGGGCACGTCGACCGGCGACGGCAGGTAGTCGATCACCGCGTCGAGCATCGCCTGCACGCCCTTGTTCTTGAACGCGCTGCCGCACAGCATCGGCACGATCTCGTTCGCGATCGTGCGCTTTCTGAGGCCGGCCTTGATCTCGTCTTCGGTCAGGCTCTCGTGGTCTTCCAGATACTTTTCGAGCAGCGTTTCGTCCGCTTCGGCCGCCGCCTCGACCATCTTCTCGCGCCACTCGTGCGCGAGCTCGACGAGGTTCGCCGGGATGTCCTCGTACTCGAACTTCACGCCCTGGCTGTCGTCGTCCCAGACGATCGCCTTCATCTTCACGAGATCGACGACGCCCTGGAAATGATCCTCCGCGCCGACCGGAATCTGGACCGGCACCGCGACGCCTTTCAGGCGCTCGCCGATCTGCCGCTGCACGCGGAAAAAGTCCGCGCCGACGCGGTCCATCTTGTTGACGAACGCGATGCGCGGCACCTTGTACTTGTTCGCCTGGCGCCACACGGTTTCCGATTGCGGCTGCACGCCGCCGACCGAGTCGTAGACCATGCACGCGCCGTCGAGCACGCGCATCGAACGCTCGACCTCGATCGTGAAGTCGACGTGGCCCGGCGTGTCGATGATGTTGATCCGGTGTTCCGGATAGTTGTTCGCCATCCCGCGCCAGAATGCGGTCGTCGCAGCGGACGTGATCGTGATGCCGCGTTCCTGTTCCTGCTCCATCCAGTCCATGGTCGCGGCGCCGTCGTGCACTTCGCCGATCTTGTGATTCACGCCGGTATAGAACAGGATGCGTTCCGTCGTCGTGGTCTTGCCGGCATCGATGTGAGCGCTGATCCCAATATTGCGGTAGCGCTCGATGGGAGTCTTGCGGGGCACGTTGATCTCCTTGGAATGGCGCGCCAGGAATTGGCGCCGGGCAGGCGCGCGGCGCTGCTTTGCGCGCGGCCCGGCGGGATGCGGCGCACGCGGCTCGATGCCGGTGCGCCGCATTCTGCGGCCTCTAGCATAGCTCGGGCGAGAGGCTTTTGCTTGACGCCAGGAAGGCGGTGCGCGAAGCCTGGTCAGACGCAAAAAAGCCGGTGCGCGCGGGGGGCGGCACCGGCTTTTTCGGTGGGGGTGAAGCGGGTTGCAGCGAGCGTTACTGAGCCTGAAGCGGCGGCAGACCCTGGATCTTCATGCCGGGTTTGATGTTCTTCGCGTCGAACCAGCCCTTCGGCATTTCGAGCGCGAACACGCCGTTGTTGCGCGGGCAGTGGTTGTTGGTCGTTTCGGCCTGCATCTCGTCGATGTCGGTGATCGTGCCGTCCGCGCGCATGAAGGCGATCGACAGCGGGATCAGCGTGTTCTTCATCCAGAAGCAGTGCACGGCGTTCTCGCCGAACACGAACAGCATCCCTTCGTTCGGCCCGAGCTGCGAGCGGTACATGAGCCCCTGTTCGCGGTCCGCGTTGTTCGCGGCGACGGCCGCGTCGATCACATACATGCCCGCGGTGAGCTTCAGGCGCGGAAATTCGTTGGGTTGCTTGACGCCTGCCGGCATCTGCTGCGCGTGCGCGGCGCCGGCGGCGAACGTCAGTGCGGCGAGCGGCAGCGCCGCGGCGAGCGCGCAGCGCGCGATGAACGAGCGAAAGGGAAATCGCACGAATGAACTCCTGACTCGGAAAATGAACTCGCGCATGTTACGCGAGTCCGTCGGCGTGGGTCAAAACGGCGGCTCAAAAAACGCTCGGGCAAAACAAAAGGCAGATCGCCTTGCGGTGATCTGCCTTTCATACAACCTTCGAGACACGCCGTGTGCGACGACTGTCGCCGGGTGCCTGCCTCTTACAGAGGGCTTACTCCGAAGCAGCCGAAGCAGCTTCAGCCTTCGCAGGCGCTGCCTTCTTGTGCGACTTCTTGTGAGCCTTCTTGTGCATTGCCTTCGCCGGAGCCGAAGCAGCTTCCGGAGCCGAAGCTTGTGCGAATGCAGCCGTTGCGAACAGGCCAGCGACCAGAGCAGCGATCAGTTTCTTCATGTTGTAAATCCTCAGCTTGAGTTAATTAACCAAGTGACCCGGTTATTGAGTCAGGTCCGTAAACGGTGCCATCCACCTTTCGGTTGACAGACTCAGTCGACAAAAAACGAATGCCGAATGTTTCTGCCAGCGGTCGGTGCCGCGTGCATGCTCGATACGCTTGCGCGGGCGCCGGAAGGCTGAATGCCGGATAGCTTCGGGCGGCATCTGGGTTCGATAACGCATCGTCTCGCGCGGCGGTTGACGCGAAGTTTGCAAATGCACTCGACAAATTCGCGGATCGGCCGGACGTCATCGGCAACGCGAGACCCGCATCGTCGCGAAAACTGCTTTCGCAACAGTCACTTGGTCGTGCGTTGCGGACGGTGCACCGGAGGAGAGGATTTCTGCCATGGTGCATCGGGTGGCAAGTTGACGCATTCGCCCGGCTGCAGCCCGAGCGTGAAGATGTCGACCGCTCCGATTGCCACGCGCACGAGACGCAGCGTAGGAAATCCGACGGCCGCTGTCATACGTCGAACCTGTCGGTTCTTCCCTTCACTGATCGCGATTTCCAGCCACGCTGTCGGAATCGACGCGCGATAGCGAATCGGCGGATCGCGCGGCCACAGCGCATCGGGCGGCGCGATGCGTGTCGCTTTGCACGGCTGCGTGACGAAGTCGCCGAGATCGACACCGCGTTCGAGCGCATCGAGCGCCGCGCGATCCGGTTCGCCTTCCACTTGCGCCCAGTAGCGCTTGACGAGCTTGCGACGCGGCTCCGCAATCCGCGCCTGCAGCGTGCCGTCGTCGGTGAGCAGCAAGAGACCTTCGCTGTCCGAGTCGAGGCGACCGGCCGGATAGACGCCCGGCACCTTCACCCAGTCCGCGAGCGACGCGCGGGTTTCGTGCGGCGAGAACTGGCAGATCGTGCCGTAGGGCTTGTTCAGGGCGAGAAGGCGCATGGAAGACGAAGGAGGGAAGCGATGCGCTGTCGCGCAATGAGCGCCGAATGAGCGCCGGACGAAAACACTCAGCGCGAGCGCGGTGGCGAATGGCGGGATCTTAATGCATAATCCGATTCGGCAAGTCATGTGTCTTATATAAGACATAAGACATCGCTGGCCTGACTGTGCGTTCCGGCAGGTCCGGACGAGCGGCGACGCCGTGCGGGCGTGGGCTAGAATTAGCTCGCAAACCGCGCTGTCGGCGCACCGGAACAGGCCCGGTTTCCCCCCGATCGGGGTCGTCAACCCGCAACTGCTTCCCGAGGCGAAATGCCTTCACTGGAGTCGATCATGGCGTATCAGCACATCCAGGTTCCGACGGGCGGTGACAAGATCACCGTCAATGCGGATTTCTCGCTCAACGTTTCCGATCAGCCGATCATTCCGTACATCGAAGGCGATGGCACGGGCTTCGACATCACGCCGGTGATGCTGAAGGTGGTCGACGCCGCGGTGGAAAAGGCCTACGGCGGCCAGCGCAAGATCCACTGGATGGAGGTCTATGCCGGCGAGAAGGCAACCCGGATCTACGGCCCGGACGTGTGGCTGCCGGACGAAACGCTCGACGTGGTGAAGGACTACGTGGTGTCGATCAAGGGGCCGCTCACGACGCCGGTCGGCGGCGGCATCCGCTCGCTGAACGTCGCGCTGCGCCAGCAGCTCGATCTGTACGTGTGTCTGCGTCCGGTGCAGTATTTCAAGGGCGTGCCGTCGCCGGTGCGCGAGCCGGAAAAGATCGACATGGTGATCTTCCGCGAGAACTCCGAGGACATCTACGCGGGCATCGAATGGGCGGCCGAGTCCGACGGCGCGAAGAAGGTCATCAAGTTCCTGCGCGAAGAAATGGGCGTGACGAAAATCCGCTTTCCGGACACGTCGGGCATCGGCATCAAGCCGGTGTCGCGCGAAGGCACGGAGCGTCTCGTGCGCAAGGCGATCCAGTATGCGATCGACAACGACCGCCGCTCGGTGACGCTCGTGCACAAGGGGAACATCATGAAGTTCACCGAAGGCGCGTTCCGCGATTACGGCTATGGCCTCGCGCAAAAGGAATTCGGCGCGGAACTGGTGGACGGCGGCCCGTGGATGAAGATCCGCAACCCGAAGACGGGCAAGGACATCGTCGTGAAGGACGTAATCGCCGACGCGTTCCTGCAGCAGATCCTGCTGCGTCCGGCCGAGTACGACGTGATCGCGACGCTGAACCTGAACGGCGACTACATCTCGGACGCGCTGGCCGCGCAGGTCGGCGGCATCGGGATTGCGCCGGGCGCGAACCTGTCGGATTCGGTCGCGATGTTCGAGGCGACACACGGCACCGCGCCGAAGTACGCGGGCAAGGACTACGTGAACCCGGGCTCGGAGATCCTGTCCGCCGAGATGATGCTGCGTCACATCGGCTGGACGGAAGCGGCCGACCGCATCATCGCGTCGATGGAGAAGTCGATTCAGCAAAAGCGCGTCACGTACGACTTCGCGCGCCTGATGGAAGGCGCGACGCAGGTCTCGTGCTCGGGCTTCGGTCAGGTGATGATCGAGAATATGTGAGCGCGTGCGGTGGCCCGTTGCGCGTCGATCGCGGAACCCCGACGGATCGCTGCTCTGTCGGGGTTTTTTGTTTGCCGCGTTCCGGTAACACGGGTGCGCTATGATTTGCGCACGTCTTTGGTCCCCCGTCCGTTTGATGACCGTTCCGTCTCGCATCCTGATCGCACTCGCGTTCGCGCTCTTTCTGCTGCGCGGCGCGTTTGCCTGCGAGCCCGCGCAGCCGGTCGCGCCGGCCGCTTCTCATGTCGCTGTCCGCGCGGCGTCGCGCGAAGCGGCTTGCACGATGTCGATGGACGAGCACGGCCAGTCCAGTTCGCGTGACGCCGGCTGCTGTGTCGCGTGCAGCACGCATTGCAGCCTGCTGCCGGCCGCGTTTTCGTTCAACGCGCGTGGCCCGCGCAATGCGGCGCCCTGGGCCGTTGTCGAGCCGCTTCGCGCGGGCATCGTTCGCGCACCGCTCGTTCCTCCTCCGATCGTCTGAGCGCCGGACCCTGCCTTCAGCAGACGGCCGGCGCACTCTGCTTTCGGCGCGCGCAACCCGCGCGCAGACGATCCGTCAAGCGCGGCCGGCGTGCGCCGCCGCGCGACACAAGCATGAGGAAACTTCGATGATCCGCAGGGAATTTCTGATCCGCAGCCTGGGGGCTGCGGCGGCGACGGCATTCGCGCGCACAGCGCTCGCGCAGGCCGCCGCGCAGACGATGCCGATGGGCGACATGCCGATGCACGACAACACGCCGATGCATCCGACGCCAAAGGCCGACATGCACGACATGCCCGACATGCCGTCGATGTCCGGCGACACCGCGCGCGCGCCGCTCGCGGCCGCCGATGCGCTGCCATCCGGTGCGCCGCTGCCCGCGTTGCGCGTGCTCGCCAACGAGAGTCGCGAGTCCGGCATCTTTCGCGCGACGCTCGTCGCGCAGCCGGCCACGCGAGCGTTGCTGCGCGGCCAGCCGGACACGGTGTTCTGGCTCTACGACGACGATCCGCACGGGACGGTGGTCGGCCCGCTGATCGACGTGCGCGAGGGCGACACCGTCGAGATCCGCTTCGTCAACCGGCTGCCGCAGCCGTCGACGATCCATTGGCACGGCCTGCCGGTTCCGCCGGATCAGGACGGCAATCCGACCGACATCGTCGCGCCCGGCGCGACGCGCGTGTACCGGTTCACGCTGCCGGTCGGGAGCGCGGGCACTTACTGGTATCACCCGCATCCGCATTGGCTGGCTGCCGAGCAGGTGTTTCGCGGGCTCGCCGGGCCGATCATCGTGCGCGCGGCCGACGATCCGCTCGCGGGCTGGCCGGAGCGGCATCTGTTTCTGACGGACCTGAAGCTGTCCGCCGACGGCACGATTCCCGCCAACAGCATGACCGACTGGATGAACGGACGAGAGGGGCAGTTCGTGCTCGTCAACGGCGCGCTGAAGCCGCGTATCGACGTCGCCGGCGTCGAGCGCTGGCGCGTCTGGAACGCGTGCAGCGCGCGCTATCTGCGACTGAAACTCGGCGACAACCTCACGTTCGACCAGGTCGGCACCGACGGCGGGCTACTGCAGTCCCCGCGTCGCGGCCTGACCGAGCTGCTGCTCGCGCCGGCCGAGCGCGCGGAACTGATCGTGCGCGGCGGCGGGCGGCCGGCGCAGGTGTCGCTGATCTCGGCGCAATACGATCGACGCCGGATGACGATGACGCCCGGCCGCTTCCTGTCGCCGGAGCCGGACCGCGTGCTCGCCGACGTCCGGTTCGCGAAGGAATCGGGCGGGAACGACCGCCCGCTGCCGGCGCATCTGCGCACGATCGCGCCGCTCGGCTCGCCGGGCGCGCGCAAGTCCGTCGTGTTCGACGAAGCGATGGACATGCGCGCGATGCATCAGCCGGCAACGTTGGCGAACGGCGCGCCGCGCGGAATGAATTTCCTCGTGAACGGTGAAGTGTTCGATCCCGCGCGCGTCACGCTGACGAGCCGGCGTGGTGAAGTCGAGCACTGGACGATCGAAAACCGTACCGATATGGATCATCCCTTTCACCTGCATGGTGCGCAGTTCCAGGTGATGGCGCGCGAGCGGCGCGGCGTGACGATCGACGAGCCGATTCTCGCGTGGCGCGACACGGTGAACGTGAGGTCGGCGGAGGTGGTGCGGATCGCGGTGGTTCAGAGGGATGCGGGGAACCGCATGTTTCACTGCCACATCCTCGAGCACGAATCGCTCGGCATGATGGGCACGCTGCGGGTGGTGTAGCCGAAAAAAGAAAACCCGGCGAAAGCCGGGTTCTCTGCGGGTACAGGTATCGAACTGGATCAGGCTGCCGCCTGGATGTTCGATGCCTGTTTGCCCTTCGGACCTTGAACGACTTCGAAGCTCACCTTCTGGCCTTCCTTCAGCGTCTTGAAGCCATTCATCTGGATGGCCGAAAAGTGAGCGAACAGGTCCTCGCCGCCCTCATCCGGCGTAATGAAGCCAAAACCCTTCGCATCGTTGAACCACTTGACCGTACCGGTTGCCATACCTACTTCCCCTGTAACACTCATGTCACTACGAGCACGTTCGTAAATGCGGACGTGGCGGTTGAAAACGCACGCCGACTCCTCACAAGCTCACCAACGGCATTTTTTCGATTTTGCGGCGGTTGAAAAAAGTGCCAGCTTGATTGTTGAGGCTCTTTATTCGGCTGTCAAGAATATTTTGAGATGCACGATGTCGCGTTGTAAAGAGCCCATTTCCAGGGTTTTTCCGCCTTTTCTTGTGCGTCCACGTACAAGCAACAGCCCTTGAAAAGTCGCATAATCGGCGCACATACGGTTCTTCCGACGTATCCGGAAAAAGCTGGCACGCTACGTGATAGCGCACAGTGGGCTCCGACGGCCGCGCGTCGCTTGTGCGATACTCGATTCGACCGGCGGGAAGAGTGCTGCGCGCGCATCAAGTGCAGCATCCGACGGCCGGCACCGCAACCGGCCGCCGCGACAGGGACGGCGCGAAATATTACCTGTCGCAGGGTATTCGGGCCGGTAAATTCCGGCCGGCCGGTCGGGGTTTCGGCAGGATTGCGGGCCTGTCCGAGTTGTTTAGAATGGACGTATGGCGATTATCCCGGACAAACAGGACGGAACCGTACTGGAGCGGCAGGAGCAAAAGGTCAAGCCGCCCTCCATGTACAAGGTCGTGCTGATGAACGACGACTACACACCGATGGAATTCGTCGTGATGGTCGTTCAGGAGTATTTCAATAAAGATCGCGAGACGGCTACACAGATCATGTTGAAAGTCCATCGCGAGGGCAGGGGAGTTTGTGGGGTCTATACGCGGGATATCGCGTCGACCAAAGTCGAGCAAGTCGTTACCCACGCACGGCAGGCCGGGCATCCGCTGCAGTGCGTGATGGAGGAAGCATGATTGCCCAGGAACTGGAAGTCAGCCTGCACATGGCGTTCATGGAGGCGCGTCAGGCGCGGCACGAGTTCATCACGGTGGAGCACCTGCTCCTTGCGCTGTTGGACAATCCGACGGCTGCGGAAGTGCTTCGCGCATGTGCCGCGAATATCGAAGACCTGCGCCAGAACCTGCGCAACTTCATTCATGACAACACGCCGACGGTGCCCGGAACGGACGACGTCGACACGCAGCCGACGCTCGGATTCCAGCGCGTGATCCAGCGCGCGATCATGCACGTGCAGTCGACGTCGAACGGCAAGAAGGAAGTGACCGGCGCGAACGTGCTGGTCGCGATCTTCGGCGAGAAGGATTCGCACGCGGTGTACTACCTGCAGCAGCAGGGCGTCACGCGTCTCGACGTCGTGAACTTCATTTCGCATGGCATCGCGAAGACGAGCAGCGGCGAAGCCGCGAAGGCGAGCGACGCGAATGCGGAGTCCGACGACGCGTCCGCGCAGAAGGAAACGCCGCTCGCGCAGTTCACGCAGAACCTGAACCAGATGGCGAAGGACGGCCGCATCGACCCGCTGATCGGGCGCGAATCGGAAGTCGAACGCGTCGTGCAGGTGCTGTGCCGCCGACGCAAGAACAATCCGTTGCTCGTCGGCGAGGCCGGCGTCGGCAAGACCGCGATCGCGGAAGGGCTCGCGTGGCGCATCACGCGCGGCGAGGTGCCGGACATTCTCGCGGATGCGCAGGTCTACTCGCTCGACATGGGCGCACTGCTCGCGGGCACCAAGTATCGCGGCGACTTCGAGCAGCGTCTGAAGACGGTGCTGAAGGAGTTGAAGGAGCGTCCGCACGCGATCCTGTTCATCGACGAGATTCACACGCTGATCGGCGCGGGCGCCGCGTCGGGCGGCACGCTCGATGCGTCGAACCTGCTGAAGCCGGCGCTGTCGTCGGGCACGCTGAAGTGCATCGGCGCGACGACGTTCACCGAGTACCGCGGCATCTTCGAGAAGGACGCGGCGCTGTCGCGGCGCTTCCAGAAGATCGACGTGATCGAGCCGACCGTCGAGCAGACCGTCGCGATCCTGCGCGGGCTCAAGTCGCGCTTCGAGGAACATCACGGCGTCAAGTATTCGTCGGGCGCGCTGAATGCGGCGGCGGAACTGTCGGCGCGCTTCATCACCGACCGTCATCTGCCGGACAAGGCGATCGACGTGATCGACGAAGCGGGCGCCGCGCAGCGCATCCTGCCGAAGTCGAAGCAGAAGAAGACGATCGGCAAGGGCGAGATCGAAGAGATCATCTCGAAGATCGCGCGCGTGCCGGCCCAAAGCGTGTCGCAGGACGATCGCAGCAAGCTGCAGACGCTCGATCGCGACCTGAAGGCGGTCGTGTTCGGCCAGGACCCGGCCATCGACGCGCTCGCCGCGTCGATCAAGATGGCGCGCGCGGGCCTCGGCAAGACCGACAAGCCGATCGGCGCGTTCCTGTTCTCCGGTCCGACCGGCGTCGGCAAGACCGAGGTCGCGCGGCAACTCGCGTTCACGCTCGGCATCGAGCTGATCCGCTTCGACATGTCGGAGTACATGGAGCGCCATGCGGTGAGCCGGTTGATCGGCGCGCCGCCGGGTTACGTCGGGTTCGACCAGGGCGGTCTGTTGACCGAGGCGGTCACGAAGAAGCCGCATTGCGTGCTGCTGCTCGACGAAATCGAGAAGGCGCATCCGGACATCTTCAACGTGCTGCTGCAGGTGATGGACCACGGCACGCTGACCGACAACAACGGACGCAAGGCCGACTTCCGCAACGTCATCATCATCATGACGACGAACGCGGGGGCCGAGTCGATGAACAAGTCGACGATCGGCTTCACGACGCGCCGCGAGCAGGGCGACGAAATGGCCGACATCAAGCGCCTGTTCACGCCCGAGTTCCGCAACCGTCTGGATGCGACGATCAGCTTCCGTGCGCTCGATGAGGAAATCATCATGCGCGTGGTCGACAAGTTCCTGATGCAGCTCGAAGACCAGTTGCACGAGAAGAAGGTCGATGCGGTGTTCACCGACGCATTGCGCCACCATCTCGCGAAGCACGGCTTCGATCCGCTGATGGGCGCGCGGCCGATGCAGCGTCTGATCCAGGACACGATCCGTCGTGCGCTGGCCGACGAACTGCTGTTCGGCAAGCTGATGAACGGCGGCCGCGTGACAGTGGATGTCGACGCGAACGACAAGATCCAGTTGACGTTCGACGAGAACCCGGCGCCGCGCAATCCGAACCCGGAGGCGGTCGAAGTGGAATAACGGCTTCGATTCAGGTTTGATCCCGCGAAACGGCGCGGACTTTCGGGTCCGCGCCGTTTTGTTTTTCATGCCACGGGGCTCTTCCTCGGTAGCGGGTTTGCGGTCGGGTTCGCCGGGCCGGGCGCGCTGACGCGCCCGCGCGCGGCCCGCCGCCCGCGCGTCAATGCTTGCCGGTGCTTCCGAAGCCGCCGGCGCCGCGCTCGCTCGCCTCGAAATCCTCGACGAGGTTGAACTGTGCCTGAACCACCGGCACGATCACGAGCTGCGCGAGCCGCTCGAACGGGTTCAGCGTGAACGTCGTATGCCCGCGGTTCCACGTCGAGATCATCAGTTCACCCTGGTAGTCCGAGTCGATCAGCCCGACCAGGTTGCCGAGCACGATGCCGTGCTTGTGACCGAGACCCGAGCGCGGCAGGATCAGCGCCGCGTAGCCCGGATCGGCGACGTGAATCGCGAGGCCGGTCGGCACCAGCACCGTCTGGCCGGGCTCGATCGTCAGCGGCGCGTCGATGCACGCGCGCAGATCGAGGCCGGCGCTGCCGGGCGTCGCGTAGTGGGGCAACTGATCGCGGATGCGATCGTTCAGGATCTTCAGGTCGATTTTCATTGAGTGAGTCGTTCTTGGGGGACGGACGAAGTCTTCGAGGGGGCAATCAGGCGGTGCGCGGCAATTCGAACGCGTCGGCCAGCAGTTCGTAAGAGCGCAGCCGCGCCGCGTAGCTGCCGGCCACGGTCAGCACGATCAGCTCGTCCGCCTGGAAACGCTCGTGCAGCGCGACGAGCCGCTCGGTCACGCTCTGCGGCGTGCCGATGATACTGCGCGGTTTTTCGCGATCGATCACGAGCCGCTCGCGCTCGCCGTATTCCTGCACGAGCCCCTGTGCGACGCTCGGGATCGGCGCGTTCAGGCCATAGGCCATCTGCACGCGGCGCAGATCGACGGCCTTCTCCAGGTCGGCGGCTTCGGCTTCCGTATCGGCGCAGATCACGAACACGGCGGCGGCCAGATACGGCTTCGCCTCGTGACCGGCGCTAAAGCGCGAGCGATACGCTTCTGCCACCAGATGACCGAAATGCGCATTGATGAAATGCGCGAACGAGAAGCGCAGCCCGAGCTGCGCGGCGAGCAGGCCGCCGAAGTCGCTGGAACCGAGCACCCATAGTTGCGGGCGCGTGCTCACCTGCGGCTGCAGCACGACGCCTTGCGCGACGTGATCGGCGGGCAGCTTGCCGTCCATCAGCCCGACGAGATCGCGCACCTGCTCCGCGAAGATGTCGCCGCGGTTGTACTCGCCGGCCGCGACTGCCTGCGCGGTGCGCATGTCGCCGCCGGGCGCGCGGCCGACGCCGAGGTCGACGCGATTCGGGAACAGCGCTTCGAGCATCATGAACTGCTCGGCGACCTTGAACGGGCTGTAGTACGGCAGCATCACGCCGCCCGAGCCGATGCGGATGCGTTTCGTCACGCTGCCGAGGCGCGCGAGCATCACTTCGGGGCACGGATTGCTGACGCCGAGAAGCCCGTGATGCTCGGCGCACCAGTAGCGCGTGTAGCCGAGGTCGTCGGCGAGCTGCGCGAGTTCGATGGTGGCGGCGATCGCGTCGGCCGCCGTGTGCCCGGCGATCACCGGCGACTGGTCGAGTACGGAAAGTAGCGTCATGACAGTCCCGCTCCGTGTGATTCGCCGGGCGTCGGGCGTCGCCCCGCGAGGGTCACGAGATGATGCTCCGGTCCGGCAGCCGTCGCGCGATTTCGGCGACGAGTGCCCGCGCGAGCGCGTGCTTGTCCGCGCGCGGCAGCTTCGTGCGGCCGCTCGCCTCGAACAGCACGACTTCGTTGTCGTCCTGGCCGAACGTCTGCGGGCCGAGATTGCCGATCAGCAGCGGCACGTTCTTGCGCACGCGCTTTTCTTCGCCGTGCACGTCGAGGTCGTCGCTCTCGGCCGCGAAGCCGACGCAGTACGGCGGATGCGGGAGCGCGGCCACTGCCGCGAGGATGTCCGGATTCTCGACGAACGCGAGTTGCGGAACCCGCTGCCCGGCGGTCTTCTTGATCTTCTGCGCGCTGACCTGGTCGACGCGCCAGTCGGCGACGGCCGCCACGCCGATGAACACGTCGTAGTCGGGCACCGCGCGCAGCACCGCGTCGTGCATCTGCTGCGCGGTCTGCACGTTTTCGCGCGTGACGCCCCACGGCGTGTCGAGCGCGACCGGTCCCGCGACCAGATGCACGTCCGCGCCGGCCTGCTGCGCGGCGCGCGCGAGCGCGAAGCCCATCTTGCCGCTCGAGCGGTTCGTGATCCCGCGCACCGGATCGATCGGCTCGAACGTCGGGCCGGCGGTCAGCAGCACGCGGCGGCCCGCGAGCGTCTTCGGCGTGAAGAACGACACGATCGCCTCGTAGATGGCCTCGGGCTCCAGCATCCGGCCGTCGCCGATTTCGCCGCACGCCTGCGGGCCCGAATCGGGGCCGAGCGTTTCGATGCCGTCCGCGCGCAGTTGCGCGACGTTGCGTTGCGTCGCCGGGTTCGACCACATCTGCCGGTTCATCGCCGGCACGACGAGCAGCGGGCACTCGCGCGCGACGCACAGTGTCGACAGCAGGTCGTCCGCGAAGCCGTGCGCGAGTTTCGCGAGAAAGTCGGTGGACGCGGGCGCGATGACGATCGCGTCGGCGCCGCGCGACAGATCGATGTGCGCCATGTTGTTCGGCACGCGCGCGTCCCACTGGCTCGCGTAGACGGGGCGTCCGGACAGCGCCTGCATCGTGACCGGCGTGATGAACTGCGTTGCGGCGTCGGTCATCACGACCTGCACGCTCGCGTCGGCTTTCGTCAGGAGGCGCGTGAGCTCCGCGATCTTGTAGCACGCGATGCCGCCCGTCATGCCGAGGACGAGATGTTTTCCTGCCAGTTCTGCTGTGCTCAAGTGGGGTTCTCCTGTCCCATGCAAGGCGGTCGACCAGACCTGGCGCCAAGTCCGCTTTACCGCCCGCGCCGCACGCGCCGCAACTCGTCGATCACGAGCAGCACCGCGCCGATCGTGATCGCGCTGTCGGCGACGTTGAACGCCGGCCAGTGCCATCCGCCGACGTGAAAGTCGAGGAAGTCGATCACGTGGCCGTACAGCAGCCGGTCGAGCACGTTGCCGAGCGCGCCGCCGAGAATCAGCGACAGCGCCGTGCAGAACATGCGCTGCGACGCGTGGCGTCTCAGCAGATAGCAGATCACGAGCGCCGCGACCACGCCGAGCCCGGTGAACGCCCAGCGCTGCCAGCCGCCGGCCGCGGCGAGGAAGCTGAACGCCGCGCCGCGGTTGTACACGAGCACGAGGTTGAAGAACGACGTGATCTGCCGTCCTTCGCCGTAGCTGAAGATTCGCGCGATCGAGATTTTCGTCAGTTGATCGATGAGAATCACGATCAGCGCGATACCCAGCCACGGCAGGAGCGAGCCGCCGCTGCGCTGTTTCGTCATTGCCTTGGCCATTATGCCGCGCTCCTTGCCTCGCCGTGGCCGAACAGATTCGCCACGCAGCGCCCGCACAGCGTCGGATGGTCGGCGTTCGCGCCGACGTCTGCGCGATAGTGCCAGCAGCGCTCGCACTTCAGATACTTCGACGCGATCACTTCGACGCCTTCGTCCGCTTCGCTGTCGACCTTCGCGACTTCGGCGTCCGACGTGATCAGCACGAATTTCAGGTCGTCGTTGAGGCTCGCAAGCGCGTCGTAGCGCGCGCCGCTCGCACGGATCCGCACCTGCGCCTGGAGCGACGAGCCGATCTCGTTCGCGACGCGCGCCTCTTCGAGCGCCTTCGTCACGTTGCCGCGCACGTCGCGCAGGAGCGTCCACTTCGCGAGCAGCGTTTCGGCATCCGGTACTTCCGGGAACGCATGGAACGTTTCGGTGAAAATCGTCTCGCTTTGCGGCTGGAAAACCTTCCACGCCTCTTCCGCGGTGAACGACAGGAACGGCGCGAGCACGCGCAGCAGGCTGTGCGTGATGTGGAAGAGGGCCGTCTGCGCGGCGCGGCGCGCGCGCGAATCGGGCGCGCTCGTGTACAGGCGATCCTTCAGCACGTCGAGGTAGAAGCCGCCGAGATCTTCCGAGCAGAACGTCTGCACCTTCGCGACGACCGGATGGAACTCGTAGCGGTCGTAGTGCGCGAGCACCTCGCCTTGCAGACCGGCCGTCAGCGCGAGCGCGTAACGGTCGATTTCGAGCCACTCGGAGACCGGCAGCGCGTGTTTGTCGAAGTCGAAGTCCGACAGGTTCGCGAGCAGGAAGCGCAGCGTGTTGCGGATACGGCGATAGCCCTCGGTCACGCGCTTCAGGATTTCCTCGGAGATCGCGAGCTCGCCCGAATAGTCGGTCGATGCGATCCACAAGCGGATGATCTCCGCGCCAAGACGGTTCGACACTTCGTGCGGATCGACGCCGTTGCCGAGCGACTTGCTCATCTTGCGGCCTTCGCCGTCGACGGTGAAGCCGTGCGTGAGCAGCGCGTCGTACGGCGGCCGGCCGTCGAGCATCGACGCGGTCAAGAGCGACGAGTGGAACCAGCCGCGATGCTGGTCCGAGCCTTCCAGATACAGGTCGGCCGGGAACTGCAGCTCGTCCTTGTGCGAGCCGCGCAGCACGTGCCAGTGCGTGGTGCCGGAGTCGAACCACACGTCGAGCGTGTCGCGGTTCTTCTCGTACAGGTTCGCGTCGTCGCCGATCAGCTCGCGCGGATCGAGCGACTGCCACGCCTCGATGCCTTCCTGCTCGACGCGCTGCGCGACCGCTTCGAGCAGCTCCAGCGTGCGCGGATGCAGCTCGCCGGTTTCCTTATGCACGAAGAACGCCATTGGCACGCCCCACTGACGCTGACGCGACAGCGTCCAGTCCGGGCGGTTCGCGATCATCGAGTAGAGACGCTGCTTGCCCCACGACGGATAGAACGCGGTCGCCTCGATGCCTTCGAGCGCGGTCTCGCGCAGCGTCTTGCCGCCGTCGACCGGCGTCACGTCCATGCCGGCGAACCACTGCGACGTCGCGCGGTAGATGATCGGCGTCTTGTGACGCCAGCAGTGCATGTAGCTATGCAGATACTTCTCGGTGCGCAGCAGGTTGCCGGCCTCGTCGAGCGCCGCGACGATCTTCGGGTTCGCGGCCCAGATCGACAGGCCGCCGAACAGCGCGAGCGATTCGCTGTAGCGGCCGTCGCCCATCACCGGGCTCAGGATGTCCGAGTCGGCCATCCCGTGCGCCTTGCACGACGCGAAGTCTTCGACGCCGTACGCGGGCGACGAGTGCACGATGCCCGTGCCGGTGTCGGTCGTCACGTAGTCGCCGAGATAGACCGGCGACGTGCGGCGGTACGCCGGATGCAGCGTTGCGAGCGGATGGTGAAAGCGCACGTTCGCGAGCTTCTCGCCGCGCGCGGTCGCGATCACCCGGCCTTCGAGGCCGAAATCCTTCAGGCACGCTTCGACGCGTTCTTCCGCGAAAATCAGGAGTCCGCGCGGCGTGTCGACAAGCGCATACACGATGTCCGGATGCACGTTCAACGCCTGGTTCGCGGGGATCGTCCACGGCGTCGTGGTCCAGATCACGATGCCGCCCTCTGCGCGCGGCAGCGACGCGAGGCCGAACGCGGCCGCGGTCTCTTCAGGCTGCGCGAACGGGAACATCACGTCGATCGTCGGATCGCTCTTGTCCTTGTACTCGACTTCGGCCTCCGCGAGCGCCGAGCCGCAGTCGAAGCACCAGTTCACCGGCTTCAGCCCGCGGAATACATAGCCTTTCTCCATGATCTTCGCGAGCGCGCGGATTTCGTTCGCCTCGTTCACGAAGTTCATCGTCTTGTACGGGTTGTCCCAGTCGCCGAGCACGCCGAGCCGGCGGAAGCCCGCCTTCTGCGTTTCGATCTGGCCGGCCGCGTATTCGCGCGCCTTCTTCATCACCTCGGCGGCGGGCAGCGACTTGCCGTACTGCTTTTCGATCTGGATTTCGATCGGCATCCCGTGACAGTCCCAGCCGGGCACGTAGACCGCGTCGAAGCCCGCCAGATTGCGCGCCTTCACGATCATGTCCTTCAGGATCTTGTTGACCGCGTGGCCGAGGTGGATGTCGCCGTTCGCATACGGCGGGCCGTCGTGCAGGATGAACTTCTTGCGGCCCTTCGAAGCGGCGCGAATCTTCTCGTAGACCTGGTTCTCCTGCCATTCCTTCACCCACTGGGGCTCGCGCTTCGGCAGGTCGCCGCGCATCGGGAACGGGGTTTCGAGCAGGTTGACGGGATATTTCGACCCGGCCTTGTCGGCTTTATCGGCTTTGGAAGAGGCTTTCTTGTCGCTCATGGTGAGATCACGGTGTATTCGGAAGACTTGGGCGTCGGAGCTGTCGGGCGTGTCGCGGCGTGGTGCGTGTATCGAAGCGTATCGGGCGTCGTGGTGGCTGGCCGTCGCGATTCGCCGGTCTCCGTCGCAAGACGCGCCTCAAGCGGCGCGTGGCGCGGCCCGTGCGGCGTCACGCGGCACGGGTCGCGCGCGCTCATCTAATTCGGTCCGTTGCGGACGTGGCGAAGCCGGTCGAGCGGCTGCCGGCGACCGGCGCGCCGGCCGCGGCGAACCACGCGCGCGCGTTCGCGACGTCGCGGGCAATCGCTGCGCCGAGCGTTTCGAGATCGACGAACTTCTCCTCGTCGCGCAGCTTCTTCAGGAATTCGACGCGCACGAGCTTGCCGTATGCGTCGCCATGCCAGTCGAGCAAATGAACTTCGAGCAGCACGCGACCCGAATCGTCGACGGTCGGACGCAAGCCGAGGCTCGCGACGCCGGGCAGCGGCGCGTCGGCGAGCCCGTGCACCTGCACGACGAAGATGCCCGCCGCGGCGGGCCGCTTGTGCGCGATCGGCAGGTTCAGTGTCGGAAAGCCGAGGTCGCGGCCGAGCTTCATCCCGTGCGTGACGTGGCCGCTGATCGCGTAGCCGCGACCGAGCGCGGCGCGTGCCGCATCGAGGTCGCCCGCCTGCAGCGACGCGCGCACGGCCGAGCTGGAGATGCGCGCGCCGGACGGATCGGCGACGGTCGCCATCTGCTCGACTTCGAAGCCGTGGCGCTCGCCGGCCTCTTTCAGCGACGTGAAATCGCCCGCGCGCTTTGCGCCGTAGCGGAAGTCGTCGCCGATCATCATCCAGCGCGCGTGCAGCCCGCCGACGATGATCCGCTCGACGAACGTGTCCGGCGACTGGCTCGCGAACGTGTGGTTGAAGTGCTCGACGACGACGCGGTCCACGCCGTTCAGCCGCAGCGCTTCGAGCTTGTCGCGCAGCATCGCGATGCGCGGCGGCGCGCCGGCCGGGTTGAAGAACTCGCGCGGGTGAGGCTCGAAGGTCATCACGCAGACGGGCAGCCCGCGTGCATCGGCGGCCGCGCGCACGCGCGCGAGCAACGCCTGATGTCCGCGGTGGACACCGTCGAAGTTGCCGATCGTCAGCGCGCACGGCGCGCGGCTCTCGGCATTGGGAAGACCGCGGAAGACTCTCACGTTAGCGGGACCAGAATTGCGCAGATCGAAAGGCGACCCCAATTCAGTCGGGCCGCAACGAAACAGGAGATTATAAACGCTCGGGCGCGCGGCCGCCGCCGCGGAGGCGTCGGGCGATGCCGCGATGATAAAATCCGCGGATGAAAAATCTCGTGATCCTGATTTCGGGACGGGGCAGCAACATGGAGGCCATCGTGCGCGCATGCGAGCGCGAACGCTGGCCGGCGCGCGTCGCCGCCGTGATTGCGAACCGGTCCGACGCGGCGGGCCTCGCGTTCGCGGCGTCCCAACGCATTCCCACGGTGGTCGTCGACCACCGCCAGTTTTCCGATCGTGTTGCGTTCGATGCGGCCTTGTCCGCCACCCTCGATCGGTTCGAGCCGGACCTCGTCGTGCTCGCCGGCTTCATGCGCGTGCTGACCGACGCATTCGTCGAGCGCTACACGGGCCGGATGCTGAACGTGCATCCGTCGCTGCTGCCGAGCTTTCCCGGCCTCAAGACGCATCAGCAGGCGCTCGACGCCGGCGTGCGCGTGCATGGCGCGACCGTCCACTTCGTCACGCCGGCGCTCGACCACGGGCCGATCGTCGCGCAGTCGATCGTGCCGGTGCGGGCGGGCGACGACGCGGCAGCGCTCTCCGCGCGCGTGCTCGCGACCGAACACGTGATCTATCCGCGCGCGGTGCGCTGGTTCGTCGAGGGGCGCGTGGCGCTCGACGGGCGGCGCGTCGTGTTCGCGCCGTCCGCGCAGGCGGGCACCCTGGAGCCGCAACGGCTCTTCATCGACGAAGCGATTCGCGCCGATCAGACCGCCGGGGAGGGCGCATGAGGCTACACGGATTCCTGATTGGGCAGACGGAGACGCTGCTCGCCGACGTACTCAAATTCACCGGTCCCGCCGATGCGGCGACGAGCCGGTTTTTCCGCGCGCATCCGAAGCTCGGACACAGCGAGCGCGGCGTGATCGCCGAGGCGGTGTTCGCGGTGCTGCGCCGACGGATGGAGTTCGCGCATCTCGCCGAGAGCGGCTCGGGCACCCCGGCGCGGCGTCTCGCGCTGCTCGGGCTGATGCAGACGGTCGGCCGCTCGGCGGTGCGTCCGTTCGTGTCGGACGCGGAGGCCGCGTGGCTCGAACACGTATCGAAGATCGATCCGACGAGCCTGCCGCTGCGCGTGCAGACGAATTTGCCGGACTGGATCCTCAAGGCGCTCGAAGCGCGCTTCGAGCCGGCCGAACTCGCACAGCTCGCCGCCGCGCTGAACTATCCGGCGCCGCTCGACCTGCGCGCGAATCCGGTGAAGGCGAGCCGCGACGACGTGCTGAAGGCGCTCGCGGCGGCCGGCATCCCCGCGCAGCCGACCACGTTCGCGCCGTTCGGCGTGCGCGTGGACGGCAAGCCCGCGCTGTCGAAGCTCGACGCGTTCGCGCAAGGCTGGTTCGAGGTGCAGGACGAAGGCAGCCAGCTGCTGTGCTCGCTCGTCGCACCGCGTCGCGGCGAGATGGTCGCGGACTTCTGCGCGGGCGCGGGCGGCAAGACGCTCGCGCTCGGCGCGGCGATGCGCTCGACCGGGCGGCTGTACGCGTTCGACGTGTCCGGGAAGCGCCTCGCGAAGCTCAAGCCGCGGATGGCGCGCAGCGGGCTGTCGAACGTGAACCCGGTGCTGATCGACAGCGAACATGACGCGAAGATCAAGCGGCTCGCGGGCAAGCTCGATCGCGTGCTCGTCGACGCGCCGTGCAGCGGGCTCGGCACGCTGCGCCGCAATCCGGACCTGAAGTGGCGCCAGACGCCGGAGTCGGTTGCCGAACTCGCGCCGAAGCAGCTGTCGATCCTCACGAGCGCCGCGCGTCTCGTGAAGCGCGGCGGGCGGCTCGTGTACGCGACGTGCAGCATTCTCGACGCGGAAAACGAGTCGGTCGTGGCGCAGTTCCTCGACGCGCATCCCGAGTTCGTGCTGGTCAGCGCGAAAGACGTGCTGGCCGAACAGCGGATCGACCTCGACACCGGCGACTTCCTGCAGCTGTGGCCGCATCGGCACGCAACGGACGGCTTCTTCGCCGCGGTGCTGGAGCGTCGTGGCGACGCGAAGCCGCGCGGCGAGCGTGCCGAGGCGGACGTGCTGAAGGAAGCGCTGGCCGAGGCGCCGGGCGAGCCGGGGCAGTAACGGGCGCACTTGCAACGATCGATCGAGCGATGGAAAACCGGATCCTCTCGGAAAAGCTGGGCGGCCTGATCCGCGACTATGGCCAGCCGGTCATGCTGTGGCAGGCGGCGATGCTCGTCGGCGCGCTGGCGCTCGCGTGGCTTGCGTCGTGGCTCCTGCGGCGCGGGCTCGATGCGCGCCGCCGCGCGCGCCAGGAAGGGCCGCACTTCGGCGCGGAAAGCCTGCGCAAGGCGTATTTCCCGCTGATCGGCGCGCTCTTCGTGCTGCTCACGCGCGATGTCGCGCGCGGCTTCATCCACACGTGGCTGCTCGACCTCGCGCTCGTGCCGCTCGTCGGCATCGGCGTGCTCTACATCGGCTTCTACGTCGTGCGACGCGTGCTCGGCCGCAGTGGCGAGACTCGCACGTGGCTGTCGATCGTCGAGTGGCTCGTGTCGATCGTCGTCTGGGGCGCGATGGTGCTGTCGCTGCTCGGCATTCAGGACGACGTGCTCGCGTGGATGGAAAGCGTGCGCTGGCGCATCGGCACCGCGCACGTGACGCTGCTGTCGCTCGCGAACGCCACGCTGTGGGTCTGCGTGACGATGATCGTCGCCGTGTGGGCCGGCGGCGCGCTCGAAGACCGCGTGATGCGCATCGGCACGCTCGATCCGAACCTGCGCGTGGTGCTCGCCCGCATCGGCCGCGCGCTGATGATCGTGGCGGCGGTGCTGATCAGCCTGTCGCTCGTCGGGATCGACATCACGGTGCTCGGCGTGTTCGGCGGCGCGCTGGGCGTCGGGCTCGGCTTCGGCTTGCAGAAGATCGCGAGCAACTATGTGTCCGGGTTCATCATCCTGCTCGACCGCTCGCTGCACCTCGGCGACTCGATCAACGTGAGCGGCCTGACCGGCAAGGTCACGCAGATCCGCACCCGCTATACGGTCGTGCGCGGCCTCGACGGGATCGAGACGCTGATCCCGAACGAAAAGCTGATCACCGACGTCGTGCAGAACCAGTCGTCGTATCTGACGCGCGGCTATGCGAAGGCGGCGGTGCAGATCGCGTACTCGTCGGACCTCGATCTCGCGATGACGCTGCTCGTGCGCGCGACCGACGGCGTCGAGCGCGTGCTCGCGGACCCGGCGCCGACCGCGTATCTCGCGAGCTTCGGCGCCGACGGGATCAATCTCGAAGTCGGCTTCTGGATTGCCGACGCGGCGAACGGCACGGCGGGCGTGCGCTCGGCGGTCAACGTGAACATCTGGCGGCTCCTGCGCGAGCACGGCATTTCGATTCCGTACGCGCAGCGCGAGGTGCGGATCGTCACGGCCGACGGCGGCGACGCCGTGCTGGCAGGCCCGGCTATTGCGGCGCCGGTCGCCGCCGCGCCGATCAACGACGCGGCTGCGAGCGGCGGACCGGCGCCGGGAAGCGGCGCGAAGGGCTCCGCGGCCGCCTGAGTGCGGCGCGCCACGAAGCAAGGAACGCAAGCGAGCAGTAAGGGGCCATAATAGCGACCATTGGCGTTGCGACCGATGGTCCCGGCGGCGGTGCGCCAGGTCCCTGCGGCGGGCGTCCGGGTGTTCTCCCAGGCGGCTCTTCGAAAAAAATCTCCATTTGTTACAAACACTTGGAGAGGTTCTAGTAGAATGCCGTCCAGTCTCGCCGACGCTTTCACTTTCTTGACATCGGCGTTTGCCGGCGCAAGCCGGCGTTCCAGTTCCACGGGTAAATGACCTTGTTGAATTCCCTGTTCCATTTCCTCGCCGACGGGCTGCTGAACTTCTCGTGGTGGCAGATCCTGCTGTTCACCGCGGTGGTCACGCACATCACGATCGTTGGCGTCACGGTTTATCTGCACCGCTGCCAGGCGCACCGTGCGCTCGACCTGCACCCGGTCGCGAGCCACTTCTTCCGCTTCTGGCTGTGGATGACCACCGGCATGCTGACCGGCCAGTGGGCGGCGATCCACCGCAAGCATCACGCGAAGTGCGAAACCGAAGAAGACCCGCACAGCCCGCAGACGCGCGGCATCTGGAAGGTGCTGCTCGAAGGCGCGGAGCTGTACCGCGCCGAAGCGAAGAACGAAGAAACGATGCGCCGCTTCAGTCACGGCACGCCGAACGACTGGATGGAGCGCAACGTCTACACGAAGTACCCGATCCTCGGCGTGTCGCTGATGATGGTGATCGACGTCGCGTTGTTCGGCTTCGTCGGCCTCACGGTGTGGGCGGTGCAGATGGTCTGGATTCCGTTCTGGGCGGCCGGCGTCGTGAACGGGCTCGGCCACTTCTGGGGCTACCGCAACTTCAATTCGTCGGATGCGAGCACGAACCTGTTTCCGCTCGGCATCATCATCGGCGGCGAAGAGCTGCACAACAACCACCATACGTTCGCGACGTCCGCGAAGCTGTCGAACAAGTGGTACGAGTTCGACATCGGCTGGATGTACATCCGCCTGATGTCGGCGGTCGGCCTCGCGAAGGTGAAGAAGGTCGCGCCCACGCCGCGTCTGACGACCGGCAAGCCGGTGCCGGACCACGAAACGCTGCAGGCCGTGCTGTCGAACCGCTACGAGGTGATGGCGCGCTACGCGAAGGCGGTCAAGCAGGCGTATCGCCAGGAGCTTGCTCATCTGAAGGAAGTCGGCGCACGCGAGAAGTACCAGCTGATGCGCGGCGCGCGCAAGTGGTTCGACAAGGAAGAAGCGAGCCTCGACGAGCCCCAGAAGCGCCAGCTGCCGCAAATTTTCGCGGACAGCCAGAAACTGCGCACGTTCATCGAGTTGCGCAACGAACTGGCCGCGATCTGGGAGCGTTCGAGCGCATCGCGCGAACAACTGCTCGCCCAGTTGCAGGATTGGTGTCATCGCGCCGAACAAAGCGGCATCAAGGCGCTCCAGGAATTTTCGATGCGCCTGCGACGCTACGCGTGAGCCTGAAGGCGGCGCCCGTCGACCTGGAAAAAATCCATTAAAATCGAGTTACGTCACAAAACCCCGCGCTGGCGGGGTTTTTTCTTTTCAGACGCCGTGTTGCGCGCGACGCGCTCTTCACGGTGCATGGCAGGGCAGAGGACATCATGAGTCAGGCGATCAAAGTGGTCGAATACGACCGGCCGCAGGGGGCGACGTGCCGCGTCGGCGAAGCGTGGGCGCGGGTGCCCGACGCGCCGGCGGCGGCCGAGCGGGCGGCACTGAAAGAGCGCATCCGCGCGTTGCTCAAGCGTGAGAAGGCGGTGCTCGTCGCGCACTATTACGTCGATGCGGAACTGCAGGAACTGGCCGACGAAACCGGCGGCTGCGTCGCCGACTCGCTCGAAATGGCGCGTTTCGGCCGCGATCACGACGCGCAGACGCTGGTCGTCGCCGGCGTGCGCTTCATGGGCGAGACCGCGAAGATCCTGAGCCCTGGCAAGCGCATCCTGATGCCGGATCTCGACGCGACCTGCTCGCTCGACCTCGGCTGTCCGCCCGACGAGTTCGCCGCGTTCTGCGACGCGCATCCGGACCGCACGGTCGTCGTCTATGCGAATACGAGCGCGGCGGTGAAGGCGCGCGCGGACTGGATGGTCACGTCGTCGATCGGGCTCGAGATCGTCGCCGATCTGCACGCGCGCGGCGAAAAGATCATCTGGGCGCCGGACCGTCACCTCGGCAGCTACATCCAGAAGAAGACCGGCGCGGACATGCTGCTGTGGCAGGGCTCGTGCCTCGTCCACGACGAATTCAAGGGAATCGAGCTCGACCTGTTGCGCGCCGAGTATCCGGACGCGAAGGTGCTCGTGCACCCGGAATCGCCGGAAGCGGTGGTCGCGCAGGCGGATGTCGTCGGCTCGACTACCCAGTTGATCGACGCGGCCGTGAAGCTCGACGCGCCGCGTTTCATCGTCGCGACGGACCTCGGGATCCTGCACAAGATGCGCCTCGCGGCGCCCGGCAAGACCTTCATCGAAGCGCCGACGGCCGGCAACAGCGCGACGTGCAAGAGCTGCGCGCACTGCCCGTGGATGGCGATGAACGGCCTCGCGAACCTCGCGGACGCGCTCGAGCGCGGGCACAACGAGATTTTCGTCGATCCGGCCGTCGGCGCGCGCGCGCGTCTGCCGATCGACCGGATGCTCGCGTTCGCGGCCGAGCACAAGCGCCGCGTGCAGGCGAGCGGCGATCTCGCGCGCGACGGCGCGCTGTTCTCGCAAGTGGGAGCCGCATGATGGGCGCGCGTGAGTGGATCGGCGCCGATGCGGCGTCGCCGGTGCTGGCCGACGTGCGCGCGCAGTACGGCGACGCGTTCGATGCCGCGCTCGAGCGCAACGTCGCGGATGCGCTGGCGGAGGACGTCGGCCCGTGCGATCAGACCGGCCGCCTCGTGCCGGCCGACGACGTGCGCGACGCACGCCTCGTCGTGCGCGAAGACGCAGTGCTATGCGGCGTGCTGTGGTTCGACGAGGTGATGCGCCGCGTCGATCCGCGCATCGACGTGCGCTGGCACTACCGCGAGGGCGACAGGATGGCCGCGGACACCGTCGTCTGCACGATGCGCGGCCCCGCGCGTTCGCTGCTGACGGCCGAACGCAACGCGATGAATTTCCTGCAGTTGCTGTCCGGCGTCGCGACCGCGACGCGCCGCTACGTCGACGAGATCGCGCACACGACGACGCGCGTGCTCGACACGCGCAAGACGCTGCCCGGCCTTCGGCTCGCGCAGAAGTACGCGGTGCGCGTCGGCGGCGGCGCGAACCAGCGGCTCGCGCTGTATGACGGAATCCTGATCAAGGAGAATCACATCGCGGCAGCGGGAGGTGTGGCCGCGGCGATGGACGCGGCGCTCGCGCTGAACGCCGGCGTGCCGATCCAGATCGAGGTCGAGACGATCGAGCAGCTCGAAACGGCGCTCGCGCACGGCGCGAAATCGGTTCTGCTGGACAACTTCTCGTTCGACGCGATGCGCGAAGCGGTGCGCGTGAGCGCGGGCAGGGCGGTGCTGGAGGTATCGGGCGGCGTCAATCTGGACACGGTGCGCACGATCGCGGAGACGGGCGTCGATCGCGTGTCCGTCGGCGCGCTGACGAAAGACGTGCGCGCAACGGATTTTTCGATGCGGATCGTCTGAGCGTCTTCGAGCGCGCCGGACGCGCGCGCAGCAATGAAAAAAGCCGCCGTGAACTCCGGCGGCTTTTTCACATTCAGACGTTCCGGTTGCGCACCCGCTCCGGCGACAGCACGGTCGGCAGCGCCTTCGGCAGCGAATTCGGCCAGTCGCGGCTGTAATGCAGGCCGCGGCTTTCGCGGCGCGAGCGTGCGCTTTCGACGATCAGCGACGCGACGTCGACGAGATTGCGCAGCTCCAGCAGATCGCGACTGATGCGGAAGTTCGCGTAGTACTCGTGGATCTCGTCGCGCAGCAGCGACAGACGGTGCTGCGCGCGTGCGAGCCGCTTGTCGGTCCGCACGATGCCGACGTAATTCCACATCAGACGGCGCAGTTCGTCCCAGTTGTGCGCGACGACGACTTCCTCGTCGGAATCCGATACGCGGCTCTCGTCCCAGTCGGGCAGCGGCGCGTGCGCGGCCGCGGCGAATCCTTCCGCTTCGATTGCTTCGGCCGTCGAGCGTCCGATCACGAGGCATTCGAGCAGCGAGTTGCTCGCGAGCCGGTTCGCGCCGTGCAGGCCGGTGTACGACGCCTCGCCGACCGCGTACAGGCCCGCGAGATCGGTGCGCCCCGCGAGGTCGGAGACGACGCCGCCGCACGTGTAGTGCGCGGCCGGCACCACGGGAATCGGCTCCTTCGTGATGTCGATGCCGAATTCGAGGCAGCGCGCGAGGATCGTCGGGAAGTGCTCGTGCAGGAACGCGGCCGGCTGATGGCTGATGTCGAGATACACGCAATCGATGCCGTGCTTCTTGATCTCGAAGTCGATCGCGCGCGCCACGATATCGCGCGGCGCGAGTTCCGCGCGTTCGTCGTGCGCGGGCATGAAGCGCGTGCCGTCCGGCAGCCGCAGCACGCCGCCTTCGCCGCGCACCGCCTCGGAAATCAGGAACGACTTCGCGTGCGGATGGAACAGGCACGTCGGATGGAACTGGATGAATTCCATGTTCGCGACACGGCAGCCCGCGCGCCACGCCATCGCGATGCCGTCGCCGGTCGCGGTGTCCGGATTCGTCGTGTACAGATAAACCTTGCCGGCGCCGCCCGTCGCGAGCACCGTGTGCGGCGCCTCGATCGTCACCGTGCGGCCATTCTTCAGATCGAGCGCGTACAGGCCGTGACAGCGGCGGCCCGGCAGGCCGAGCCGCGCGGACGTAATCACGTCGATCGCCTGGTAGTCTTCGAGGATCGTGATGTTCGGGTGGCTGCGCGCGCGCTCGCTCAACGTCTGCACCACCGCGTGGCCGGTTGCGTCCGCCGCGTGGATGATGCGGCGGTGGCTATGGCCGCCTTCGCGCGTCAGATGGAAGCCGAGTTCGGCCGCGGCGTCCTTCGTGAACGGCACCTCCTGGCCGATCAGCCATTCGATCGCTTCGCGGCCGTGCTCGACGATGAAGCGGGTCGCGCCTTCGTCGCAGAGGCCGCCGCCCGCGATCAGCGTGTCGCGGACGTGGTTCTCGATGCTGTCCGTCGAGTCCAGCACGGCGGCGATGCCGCCCTGCGCGCGGTCGCTCGCGCCTTCCAGCATCGATCGTTTCGCGATCACGACGACCCGCCGCGTCTGCGCGAGATTCAGCGCGACGCTCAGGCCCGCGAGTCCGCTGCCGACGATCGCTACATCGAAATTCATGGTCCTGCTTCTCCGTCTCTTCCGTTCTGGTGCGGCGCCGCCTGACGCGACGACGATGAAGCGGCAAGGATACTCCCCCGGCGCCTATCACGAAAAGCGCAACGAGAAGATGACGGCAAATATCGCGATGCGGCGGCGCAATAGAAAAGCCCCGCGCGAGGCGGGGCTTTTCGTGTCTTCGTCAGGCTCGAAACCCGATCAATTACTTGATCTTGGTTTCCTTGTACTCGACGTGCTTGCGTGCAACCGGGTCGAACTTCTTGATCGACATTTTTTCCGGCATGTTGCGCTTGTTCTTAGTCGTCGTATAGAAGTGACCCGTGCCAGCGGTCGACTCCAGCTTGATCTTGTCGCGGACGCCCTTTGCCATGATTTGCTACTCCTTAAGCTTCACCGCGTGCGCGCAGGTCGGCGAGCACGGAGTCGATGCCGTTCTTGTCGATCAGGCGCAGGCCGGCGTTCGAAACGCGCAGGCGCACCCAACGGTTTTCGCTTTCGACCCAGAAACGGCGGTTCTGCAGGTTCGGCAGAAAACGACGCTTGGTCTTGTTGTTCGCGTGGGAAACGTTGTTGCCGCTCATCGGCGCTTTCCCAGTTACTTGGCATACGCGTGCCATGAGAGCACTCCTAATACGCTTAAATTCTGAGTTCGGAACGCCGCTGAAGTCTCCCAGCGGGCGTCGTCGCGGCTACAGGTGTCGCAAGTATGGTTGCGAAGCTGAACCGCTCATTGAACGCCAACACTGGAACGCCTTAATGGGCTTCGGAACAGGGTTGGAAAGAGGCAAACCGCGATTCTAGCAGAAAAAAGAGAGGAAAATCAATCGCGATTTGCTGTCTGCGTGAGCGGGGCCCGCGGGCCCCGCTTTTCGCTCAGGCCGGCATTATCACTCAATCCCATCCGTTGCGGGCGAACGAAAACGAGTCGTGGGTGCCGATCACCAGATGGTCGAGCAGTTGCACGTCGACGAGCGCGAGCGTGTCGCGCAGCGAGCGCGTGAGACGCCGGTCGCTCGCGCTCGGCCTCACCGCGCCGGACGGGTGGTTGTGCGCGACGATCAGGCCGGCGGCGTTGAGCGTCAGCGCGCGCCGCACGATCTCGCGCGGATAGACCGCCATGCGGGTGAGCGAGCCGCGCGAGCTTTCCTCCGAGCGGATCAGCCGGTGTCTCGTATCGAGAAAGAGGCATACGAACACTTCATACGGCCGCCCGCCGATCAGAAGCCGCAGATAGTCCTCGACGGCGCCCGGCGAGTCGACGAGCGGGCGCTCGCGCAGCTTTTCCGACAATGCCCGGCGCGCGAGTTCGACGACCGCGAGCAGCTGCGACGCCTTCGCCGGGCCGATGCCGCGCAGGCCGGCGAAGTCTTCGGGCTGCGCGTCGAGCATCGTGCGCAGCGTGCCGAAGTGCGCGAGCAGCGAGCGCGCGACGTCGAACACGTTGTGCCCCGGCAGTCCCGTGCCGAGCAGCAGCACGATCAGCTCGACGTCCGACAGCGCGGCGGGGCCCGCCTGCCGCAGCCGCTCGCGCGGCATGTCGCACGCGCGCGGTTCGATGTCGAGACGCGCGACATTCGCGCAGCCGGCGATGAACCCGGCCTCGCCCAGCGGCTCGCACGCGGCATCAGACATGGCTTGCCCCTGGCCGGAAGGCAGTGCGGCGGCCCTGCCGCGCGGCGGGACATGGGCGACCGCGACCCGCCATGTGGCTTACAATACGGGTTTTCGGTCCGCGCCTTCGCGGCCTGTCCTGCGCCCGGCGGCGCGCACGCGCCACGCGCGCGTTCAGACGAAATGAGTACCGCATGAGCATCATCGACATCTCCGAGGTGAAAACCGGCTCCCACGTAACGTTGCACTACCGGCTTTCGCTCGCCGATGGCACCGACATCGTCAACACGTTCGTCGAGCGGCCGGCCACGCTCCTGCTGGGCGCGGGCCAGCTCGCGCCGCCGCTGGAGAACATTTTGCTGGGCTTGAAGGTGGGGCACCACTCGACCTTCCGGCTAGCGCCGGACGTTGCGTTCGGCCAGCGCAACCCGGAACTGATCCAGCGCGTGTCGCTGAAGACGCTGCGCGAGAACGGCATGATCGGCGAGGACTTCACGCCCGGCGACCTGATCGAATTCAACGCGCCCGATGGCGGCCGCTACGCCGGCGTATTGAAGGAGGTGAACGAAACCTCCGCGCTGTTCGATTTCAATCATCCGCTTGCTGGCCAGGCGGTCGCGTTCGAAGTGAAGATCATCGGAATTCTCTAAGCCCATGAGCACCACGGATACGCCTTTTCTCGCAGACGCCGAAATCCTGCTCGCGCAGCCGCGCGGGTTCTGCGCCGGTGTCGACCGCGCGATCGAGATCGTCGAACGGGCGATCCAGTTGCACGGCGCGCCGATCTACGTGCGCCACGAAATCGTCCACAACGCGTACGTGGTCGAAGACCTGCGCAAGAAGGGGGCGATTTTCATCGAGCAGCTCGAAGAGGTGCCGTCGGGCAACACGGTCATCTTCAGCGCGCACGGCGTATCGAAAGCGGTGCGCGCCGATGCCGAGGCGCGGGGCCTGCGCGTGTATGACGCGACCTGTCCGCTCGTCACGAAAGTGCACGTCGAAGTCGCGAAGATGCGCGAAGAAGGCTACGACATCGTGATGATCGGCCACAAAGGCCACCCGGAAGTCGAGGGCACGATGGGGCAGGTCGGCGAGGGGATGTACCTCGTCGAGGACAGCCAGGATGTCGGCGCGCTGCAACTGCGCGACCCGAGCCGGATTGCGTTCGTCACGCAGACGACGCTGTCCGTCGACGACGCGGCCGAGATCATCGCCGCGTTGAAGGCGCGTTTCCCGGGCATTCGCGAGCCGAAGAAGCAGGACATCTGCTACGCGACGCAGAACCGTCAGGATGCGGTGAAGTTCATGGCGCCGCAGTGCGACGTCGTGATCGTCGTCGGTAGCCCGAACAGCTCGAATTCGAACCGGCTGCGCGAAGTGGCCGAAAAGCGCGGGATTCCCGCGTACATGGTCGATGCGCCCGAGCAGATCGACCCGGACTGGCTCGCCGGCAAGCGGCGTATCGGCCTCACGGCCGGTGCATCCGCTCCGGAGGCGCTTGCGCAGGCGGTGATCCGCCGGTTGCACGAACTCGGTGTGCGCAGCGTGCGCGCGCTCGACGGCATCGAGGAGAACATCGCGTTCCCGTTGCCGCGGGGCCTCGGGATGCCGGCCTGAATCGTCGGCACGCCTTTACCGAAGCTGTAGCAAAAAAAGGAAGCGCGCCGCCCGGCGCGCTTTTTTTATTTCCCGGCGACCGCACGAGTTGCTGCAGCAAGGTGCAACCCGGATGAATGTGCCCCGTTGTGTGGTGTAGCGCGCCCGGTTTTGGCGCGCCGTTATGCGCAATCGCCGGCGGGGCGCCCGGTGCGCAGGCTCGGCGCCGGATTCGCCGCAAGTGCGCACCAATGCGGCGCGCGCATCCCGCCGCCACAATGCCGGCGTGGGGCGCATAACGCGCCGGATGCAGCGAAGGATGCCCGTTCAGGGCATTGCAACCATGGTGCAACCTATCTCGATGGGTTCGCCTAGATCCGGTTGCAATGCAGGAAAACCCTGCTGGCTCAACATATTGCCGATTGCATGATTGGAGTTACAATGCGCGCGTCCTGAAGGCTGGGCAGCCTATAAGGGATCTTCGGAAGGTGCAGGAGACCTATTCAAATGCAAGGCAGGTTTGCGAAAACCACCACGGATCGCGCGGTTACTGTTGCGCCAGCTTTCTGGCGCGCGCAGCGTGATCCGGCACGGTCAGCCTCCCACCTGGACTCCAATCTGGCATGACGATTGCTTGCGAAAGCGCCAATGTTCGCACTGCCACCGCACCGGTCGGTTCGGCGGGCTCGGCTGGGTTTGCCGCCGGGTTCGCCAGCGGATCTGCCGAGATCCGGAACGAAAGCCCGCGGCTTCTGTTCCAGCCCTCGACCGATGCGGCAGCATGCGAACCTGAGGTGCCGTTCCCGCTCGCCACGCGCGACGGATCCGGCTCCGCGAAAGGGGTCATTTCGCGTCGTGCATTCGCCGGCCGCCGTCAGGTGTGCCGCGATGCGCGTGCCGTGCAGTGACAGGAAGTCCAATCCGACGGCACCGAACCATCCGACGGTGCCGTTTTTGCATCCGCTTTCGGCGAGCATGCCGCTGCACCACAGTGGCGACGCGAACTGGCGGCGGTCAACCACTACCACCGGTCTTTTATCAGTACCCGAAACTGTCGTTGCGGTAGGCGCGGACCATCGCATACCAGTCGATGACAAGCGCGATTCCGGTCGCACGGGCTAAGGAGCATTAAATGGATATCTTCATCCAGCAGATCCTGAACGGGCTGGTGCTGGGCAGCATCTACGCCATCATCGCGCTGGGGTACACCATGGTGTACGGGATTCTCGGCATCATCAACTTCGCGCATGGCGACGTGCTGATGGTCGGCGCGATGGTCGCGCTGTCCGCGATCACCGTGCTGCAGAACCACTTCCCCGGACTCGGCAACATCCCGACGCTGATCATCGCGCTCGTGATCGCGGCCGTCGTGTGCGCGTTCGTCGGCTACACGATCGAGCGGATCGCCTACCGGCCGCTGCGCCGCGCGCCGCGTCTCGCGCCGCTCATTACCGCGATCGGCGTGTCGATCCTGCTGCAGACGCTCGCGATGATGATCTGGTCGCGCAACCCGCTGCCGTTCCCGCAGCTGATCTCGACGGACCCGCTGAACGTGATCAAGGCCGGCGAGAACAATCCCGGCGCGGTGATCTCGCCGACCGAGATCGTGATCATCGTCGTTGCGTTCCTCGTGATGGCCGGCCTGCTGCTGCTCGTGCACAAGACGAAGCTCGGCCGCGCGATGCGCGCGATCGCCGAGAATCCGAACGTCGCGAGCCTGATGGGCGTGAATCCGAACTTCGTGATCTCGGCGACGTTCATGATCGGCTCGGCGCTCGCCGCGCTCGCCGGCGTGATGATCGCGTCCGAGTACGGCAACGCGCACTTCTACATGGGCTTCATCCCGGGCATGAAGGCGTTCACCGCGGCGGTGCTCGGCGGGATCGGCAACCTCGGCGGCGCGATGGTCGGCGGCGTGGTGCTCGGCCTGATCGAACAGCTCGGCGCGGGTTACATCGGCAATCTGACCGGTGGCGTATTCGGGAGTAACTATCAGGACGTGTTCGCGTTCATCGTGCTGATCGTCGTGCTCGTGTTCCGTCCGTCGGGGCTCCTCGGCGAGCGTGTCGCGGATCGTGCCTGATTCGGGGAGCAACAGAAAATGACTTCAATTCAACCTGTCGAGCCGTCGACGACGCTGACGTCCGAAAAGAACCCGACGAAGACCGCCGTCGTGGGCCTCGTCACCGCGATCTTCGTGATCGCGATACCGCTCGTCGTCGGCGCGGCCGGCGGCAACTACTGGGTGCGCGTGCTCGACTTCGCGATGCTGTACGTGATGCTCGCGCTCGGCCTGAACGTCGTCGTCGGTTTCGCCGGTCTGCTGGACCTCGGCTACATCGCGTTCTATGCGGTCGGCGCCTATACGGCCGCGCTGCTGACGTCGCCGCACCTGTCCACGCAGTTCGAATGGATCGGTCACCTGTTCCCGGGCGGCATGCATACGCCGTACTGGATCGTCGTGCCGGTCGCGATGGGGTTCGCCGCGCTCGCGGGCATCCTGCTCGGTGCGCCGACGCTGCGTCTGCGCGGCGACTACCTCGCGATCGTGACCCTCGGCTTCGGGGAGATCGTGCGGATCTTCATGAACAACCTCGACCGTCCGCTGAACATCACGAACGGGCCGCAGGGGATCACCGGCGTGCAGCCGCTGCGGATCGGCGGCGTCGATCTTTCGCAGTCGCACACGCTGTTCGGCTTCACGCTGTCGTCGGTGTATTTCTACTACTACGTGTTCGTGATCTGCGCGCTGTTCGTGATCTGGGTCTGCAGCCGGCTGCAGCACTCGCGGATCGGCCGCGCGTGGGCCGCGATCCGCGAGGACGAGATCGCCGCGAAGGCGATGGGCATCAACACCCGCAACGTGAAGCTGCTCGCGTTCGCGATGGGCGCGTCGTTCGGCGGCCTGTCGGGCGCGATGTTCGGCGCGTTCCAGGGTTTCGTGTCGCCGGAATCGTTCACGTTCTGGGAGTCGGTCGTCGTGCTCGCGTGCGTCGTGCTGGGCGGCATGGGCCATATCCCCGGCGTGATTCTCGGCGCGGTGCTGCTCGCGGTGTTCCCCGAATTCCTGCGCTCGACGATGGGTCCGCTGCAGCACGCGCTGTTCGGCCACGAGATCGTCGATACCGAAGTGATCCGCCAGCTGCTTTATGGTCTCGCGATGGTCGTCATCATGCTGTATCGCCCCGAAGGCCTGTGGCCGGCGGCGAAGCACGAAGACCGGATTGCGAAACTCGCGAAACGCAACGGCAAGAAGCCGGTGCGCGCCTGAGCGGCGCGCCTACGGGATCGGACCGCGGCAGGCGCCAATCAACGCGCGCCGCGGTCGACAGGAGAGAAACAACATGAGCGACAAACCAATCCGCCTGTCCGTCAAGGGCGTGAACAAACGCTTCGGCGGCCTGCAGGCACTGTCGGACGTGGGGCTGCAGATCGAGGCAGGCACGATTTACGGATTGATCGGCCCGAACGGCGCCGGCAAGACGACCTTCTTCAACGTGATCACCGGCCTCTACACGCCGGACTCCGGCGAGTTCAAGCTCGATGGCGTGGAGTACAAGCCCGAGGCCGTCTATCAGG